>JGI24890J29729_1000812_pt1 | contig 16802 bp, 10 predicted proteins | sample FreactcultureFD7_FD_29729 | JGI IMG/M metagenome (IMG submission 29729)
GCTTGATACCTTCGACAGCCGCACCGCCGACAGTGGCCGCCCCAACGATGCCGCCTAACCATTTCGCGAGCCGCTGCACCTGCATGGCTTTGAGCCCTGCACGCTGGGCAGCATACATTTCACGGAGCATTTCGTGTGCACCGTCTTTTCCGAACGCTTGTTCCAAACGCGGTGCACCGAATTTCGTGTTATCTTCTAGCCGCTGTAAAATCTTAACCGCTGAATCAATATTTATGGTTTCCGGGGTCCCTAACGCCGTGTTGCCTTCGATCAAATTCGGGTTCTTGAAAAACGCTTTTTGAACATCTCGCAGGGCCATCTCTTTCGTATGCAGTGCATCGCCCTTCGCGAGCAAGGAATCTACATCAACACCTTTAGCCCGAGCAGCTTGTTTGGCATCCTCGATAGTTTGCATCTGACTTGTCCGCTGTGCTTCGAGCCGAGCCTCTTCAGGAGACCCTGAAGCTTCAAGATCAATCTTGTCGTTAATCGCGTCCAGTTTGTCGTACAAAGTTTTCAGATCGGTGCCCGCCGCCTGATCCACTTGCCCGTAAATCTGTTTCTTGAGACCATTCACAGCGGTGATCGGTTCCTCGACAATCGTCCGAAGACTAGACGGTTGTGCCGTCTGCAGTCCCACTTGAGCCCCACCTTGCTGAACCGCAGAACGAGCCGCCGCTTCAGCAGGTTCCTGAGCAATATTTTTACCTTCCAACATTTGCCGAAAAGGATTAACGCGGAGACGCGACATTGCTTCCGATACGAATCCACCCGCCGCACCTACTGCACCACCGATAGCCGCACCCTTCTCAGCCCCCGCAACACCTTGATCACTCTGTGAGCCTTTAAGGCCGCCGACCGTGCCGCCAACAATCGCCCCTTTAGTCCCCTCCAAAATCATTTTTGCAAGCCACGGATGCTGCGTTGCCAAATTCAGTGTCTTCGCCACGATAGGATACTTGCGGGCAAGGGCAACTAGCTTCACGCCCTTCGACAGGCCGCTCAATAATTCATCACCTGCCACAAATTCCGCCACGCTCTCCAGTCCTTTGCCTGCAGCTTCAGCATCGCTTTGGGGAACGTCAACCGCATCGAGAGCAGAAATTCCCGCTTTCGGGGCCAAGGTTTCGCCGACTCCCGGAATTTTATTCAGCAGATGAGAAACACCGCTGACGGTATCGCCGATTCCTTTACCAAACCCTGTCGCAACATCGGACGCGACTTGACCAACTTCTCCAGCGGTTGACGCAAGCGGCCCCTTAACGGGCGTTGCATCCTCGTAGCCCGGAGGGAGAGAAACACTTTGAGCCGCCATCGGACCCGCTACGGGTGTGGCGTCTTCGTATCCAGGCGGTAGTTGAACTGCAGCCCCGTTTGCCATATTATTTTTTCCCTGGAATCAAATTGCCGTTCGCATCGTACCAAGTGGTGCCGTCGTCCGAGTAGATCATCCCTTTGGCCGATTGAAAATGATGAGTGAAATCGGTCAGATTTGCGTGGACCTTCGAAGCCGCACTACCAGGAGCCGCTTTCTGTGTTCCCGCTTGACCTGACGTTTCTTGCAACGTCGAGGGATCGGGGAACATAGATTTCAAATACGGGTTTAATCCGATACGACCATTTCGCTGAGACTGGACAGTTTTTCGAATCTGCCCGATGGCGGCTGACATTCCTTCAGGAGATAAATCCCGATTAATAATATCCAACGCTTGCTGACGGGATGTATCAGAACCCGCACCGCCCGAAATAACTTTAGAATAATCGTCCGCAACGCCAAGTTCAGCCGCCGCAAACGCCGCTTGCGGACCTTGGCCCGCCGCCGCCTTACGCAAATTTTCCAGTTTGTTGAAAATCGGAATTTTCCCGTTGCCCAAACTTGCGTGAGCCTGAGCTAACTGATCCAATGTTCCGCCCTGAACAAGAAGCGAATCAGTGTTACCAAAAAACTGTTGGTTGGCTGGAGTCGCCGCTGCTCGTGCCTGAGCCGCCGCAACCGGAGCCTGAAAGGTCGGATCGTATTTTTGAGCCGCCGCCGTCGCCGCTTCAATAAAAGCAGGAGTAACCTGTCGCGATTTCAATTCATCCAGCGTGAGAGTTTTATCCGCCAGCATGCGACCAGCAACATCGGGCGAGCCCTGATTCACGATCTGCTGATTGCGAGCTTCCCGCTCTTTAATGTTCTGTGCGTTAAATTGAGCGACCGCCGCTTGCGGTATCAAAGCCCGCAAACGAGGCAGATCATTTGGATCGGTCGTGGGATCGTCAATTTTCGCCTGAATGGCCGCCTGGGCTCCAGGAGCCGCGAGAGCTTCAGGAGTAGAAAGTTTTCCTACCGCACTGCCCGAGGCCGCCGTTTCTCCTGCACTTTTTTCCGCTAACGCTGCCTTCCGCGACTCACGTTCAAGTTCCAATTGCTGTGTCGCGGTATACAACTCTTTAGCCGTTGCGTTAGGATTGGCGAGCACGCGTTGCATCGTTTGCATGGCCGGATTGTCTGCAGGCATTTGAGCCGTTTGAGCCGCACGCAAAGATCGTTGAGCCCCGTTTAGAAAAAATGATCCAGTTGCTGCAGACTGGCCGCTTACCGGATTTGCATCACCCAGCACTTTATTGAAAGTGGCGGCATCCATCCCACCATGTGCTGCACGAAAATCTGCTTCTGCCGTTTGAAGTGTTTGCTGTTCGGCTATCGGTTTCAAATGTGACTCCGCAAGGACATCGGGAGCCGTCTGCAATAACAGCCAGTTGCGTGCATTGCCTTCGTTAATCTGTCCCGTGATCAACTTTTGCTGCAATTCCGCATTTTTCTGTGCGGCTGTCGCCTGTTGTGCGGCGATCTTTTGCTGCTGTTGTGCCCCGCGAAGTTGTTCAACCTCTGGCGCGCCACCCTCTCGGCCATGCGTGGCCAGAGAAGTACCAAAAGACGCCAACCCAATCGAGAGCCCGTTGACCATCGCCAAGAGGCGGGCATGAGGAGGAGGATTGGGTGTTCCAACTGGGGTCCCGCCTTTTGGCGGGGCTGGAGGAACAGCCGGATTCACTCCGGTATCGGGGCTGCTAGGCCCACCGACTGCAGGAGGTGCCATCTCAGGCGACATCGCCGCCGCTGGCGGCATCGGCTGATTGGGGGCAGGGATCGGTCCCCCGGCCTGAATCCCTGGGGATGACAGGCCGCCCAAATCAGGCGGGGTGGATGAAACTGTATCGTTTGCCATAAAAATCTCCCTTATGCCGTTTCAGGGGCAGAACCTGCCTGAGAAGCCGCCGCTGGGGCAGTTTCCTGGGCTGCTGGAGCCCCCGCCGCCTGTTCTTGGCCTTCTGCCTGGTCCCCCACCTCTTCCGACTGTCCTGGGGCATTTGAAGCCGATTCTGCTGGAGCCGAGCCTCCGGGGGCTCGCAATTGAGGGGAGTGTCCCCCCGCTTTCGTCCCGGAATGGGCTCGTGCAATACTTTGAATCAGTGGACCGGGCACGCTCAAAAGAGCCGCGCCAGCGTCGAATGCTGACATACCGGCCATATCGTTTTTCCCGAACAGATCGAGTTGCCCTTTGGCCACTTTCACAGTCGGATCGTCATCCCCTAACAGAGACGCCGCGTCTGACACAAACGCTTTGGCCGCCATTACCGCAGCATGGGCTTGCTCGTTATCTTTCGGAATGATCGTTGAGCGGAGTGTATCCGCCGAATGAGCAACAGTCGAGCCGCCCTTCGGATCATGCTTAGTGTGCGTAGCGGTCAGAAAATTGGCCGTAACGCCACCGATGGTTGGCAGCACCTGGCCAATCGCCTGAATGTGATCAGCCATCGTCTGACCGTCCACATGCGGGATCGTTGCCGCCCGGTGAATCCCCAAGCCGTCAAACAACTCGACAATCGAGGAATTCAATTTCGAATACGCTTTTTGCAAATTCACTGTGGTAGCCATAAATTATCCTGCACTTGCGACATCATTATATGCACTGGTGCCCGCTGTACCCAACCCAGCGATTCCTGATAGAACACTTCCGAAATTTTGCCATCCCGCTTGTTGGGCCGCTAGTGCACCACTCCCAGCATTTACAGCACTATTGGCCGCACTTCCTGCACCACTAATCGCCGTGCCGCCTGCCCCGCCGAGTTCACTTCCCACGCTGTTCAGTCCCCCGATTGCGTTCCAAAAATTCTGTTGCTTCAATGCTTGATTTTGCTGGCTCAACGATGATAGCTGCTGTGCCTTGCTTTGAGCCGCGTTAGATGCAATCTGCCCCGCCACCTCTGCCACCGGGCCGCCACCCACATCAGCACCGCCGTGTGCCGCCGCATACGCCGAGGCCGCCCCAATCGCCTGCTTGGCAGCATTCGAGGTGTTCTCATTGATCGCCGTAGTCGCCGAATGCAATTGTTGCGGCGTATACCCCATCGGATTCGCCGCGAGATAATTCAACCGAGCCTGTTGCTGGCCCAACACGGACTGTTGCTCTGCAAACGTCGTTGAATAATCCTGATTCAACGTGTTTGTCATGTTCGCTTGTGCTTGCTGCAAAGCTTGATCGGTTTGTCCGACTTGTCCGCCACTACTGCACATATTATTTTACCTCTGCCGCTTCCATCAGCCTGGTGAGATTCAGCTTCAGCAACTGACGGGGCTCCAATTCAAAATCGTGTTTGAGTGCCCACTGAGCAATCGGGTACTCATCTTTGCTCATAGTCGTGATCTCGCGAATCCCATATTGCACAGCAAAAGCAGACACGCCGTCGATCATCATCTGCAGTGCCCGCAATTTATCTTTACCGTCCGCCTCGGGGTTAAATCCCAAATGCGGTAAGTGCATCTGCAAGTAGAGCGGTGCAAACGCCTGAACCACGCCGTCTTTTTCCACCGCAAAAAAGAGGACCGTGGGGTTCTCGGTCTTCCGAGCCGACAACAAATCGGCTGCATCTACTTGCGGATTTTCCGCAGCCCACTTTGCAAACTGTTCTGCATCAGCAGGTTGGGCACCTCGAAACGACCATTCGCTCATATTCCTTGCTCCTACTTAATAGACGTAAAGTCTTAATTTTAGCTCAGTCGAACCCGGCGTGATGGACTCGTCAGGACATTCGTTTCTCCCCAGTTCCCCACCGAGGTGACGTACACCGAATGCGGGGCCGCGTTAACCGGAACGGTAAACGTCAGCGGAGACTTCGCACCCCCAGCCACCTGAGTGGGTTGGCCAGACCCACGCCGCAAGTAAACATTCGCCGATGCAAAATATGGATCGCCGCCCGGATGATTAAATTGCACCGTAACCGTTTTTTGCCCGTTCACCGCTGGCCGCGTCACAATGCGGACATGGGAAACCGTCTGTGGCGTCGTTCGAGGAGGAACTGCCGATTGGTTGGGCTGCGTCGTCGGAAATACCAAACTGGATTGCGGTTTGGCCGATCCTTTCGTTTGCTGAATTTGATTAGACCGATGCTCGTTTGCAGGCCACGAGATCGGTGTCGTGGGAATTGATCCGGGATAGGGGCTGCCATGTGCAGCCGGGAACAGATCGGCGTCACGCATATTAGGTTGTCTGATCCTCCATGAAGGCTATCGCTTTAATCGTGTTGGGAGCGTTTTCCGGTTCGAATTGCACTTTCACCTGTAAATGGTGCACGAACTGGCTGGCCAATGCACTATTCATCATGTTCACGGGCCACCGCAAAGCCAGCAATGAAGTGGAGGGCACATTCTGACCGATGGGTGGCTCCTGAATTATTTCGGGGAGGTACACAAACCCGATCCCCTTCGTGTCGCTGATCTCGTTCGGCAAAATCCAAATGTCGGGTTGCGACGACTTACCATTGTCCAGCGTGCCCACCGCGTCGAAATAGCCAACCACATGCTGGAGCGGAAAGAGCCTCGCTCCCGGCTGCGACAAAGTGATGCTCCCGATCACCACGTTGCAGAGAGGGTAGGGCTGGCCGTTGTTGTCACCGAACGTGCCGCAGTCTCCCCACGAATTGACATCGCGAGCGTACAAATAGTTTCCTGGATTTTGATACGTCACCGCCAACTGCACTTCCGCGATAGAAACGTCCGGGCTCCCGAGCCCAGTGTAGGTGGCCGTAATGTCGAAACTGACCTGCTGACCATTCAAGGCATTTGGTGTGTTCCACGGCATACCCCATAAATCCAACATACCGCCAAAGGTCACGGTCGTGTTGCTCGGGCCAAAAGTGAATGTGTGTGACTCTGCACCTGCGACCGCATTCGTCGGAGTGATTGTGATCGTTAACCCCGCAGGAGTGCTCTGCGTACCCACAAGCGTAACCTGAATTCCTTGCACAACCGCTGTCACCGGAATTGCCAGCGTGTTATATGCGGCAGGCAACGTATAGCTCGCGGCCCGCAAAATCTGTGACGTGGCTGCACCCGAAAAAGTGACGGTAGCGTACGAGGTGGGACTTCCCACTGTAATGTTGCTGGGATTCGCCCAGGCCACTCCAGTACCCACACTGGTTCCCGAAGTAGGATTCACCGAACCAATTGTCGCGGTGACGCCCCCTGTAGGCGATGCAAGCATCAAACTCATTATCCCGACCGAGGTCTCAATGGACCGCAGAGCACCAGCCCCGCAGGCAGGGAAAGCAGGGACGCTCCACGCACTGATATTGCTGCCATACCGAACGATGCGATCCACGCCGTTGCTGATGAACACGCCGACATCGAGACCGTTTCGGTGCATGGTGATGTAGGAACTGGCGGGAGCGAAATTCGTCGTCAAATAATCCGCGATGTGCTCCCCGATTTCTTGTTTCTCTTTTCCGATCAACTCGAAATATTGTTTCTGCGTCGTGAACTGACCGATGATCGACCCGTCTTTAAAGAGCGCGTTGGGATTTGAGATTCCAAAATTATTCAACGCGTCGTCAGGATAGAAGCTGATCGTTTCGGGACCGCCCATAATCACGTTGACCCGATCCGCCAAATAGACGAGCAGACCCGTGCCGTCTGCCGAAGGACTCGTCCCAAGCACGGGACCTGCAAACTGAAACCGATTTCCTGGCGGCCACGACTCTGCGGGGATGCCGTTGGTGCAATCTGGCCCCGCGTCAAAATAGACATAGTTCCCGACAGCCATCCAGAAACGATTTTGCCAATATGATAGAAAACTTCCCGCCATCGTAATGACGGACCCCGGTGCACCTGGAGGGGGATCATTCTGATGGCCGAGAGCCGCGATCAACTCAATATCCAAGTTGGCATCGGGAACGAAGTCGTTGAAGATAAATTCCCCGGTGCCTGGATTCGTGACCGCCCCAGCAAACAAATAAGTGCCGCCGCCGTCGCTCGTCCGATAAATCTCAATCGCGTTGAACGTCGCAGTACCTGTGTCGGCGGTCTGTGCATAATTCGGAGTTTCAAAATAAACTTGGAAGTAGGTGTTCTGCGTCCCGACCAACTGATCCACAGCGATGACTTCCAGTTGCTGATTGTTCAAAAAGGTTGCATTCGTCAATCCGGTCAGCGTAATCCACAGCCCTGGTTGAAAATTGTTGCTGGCCGTGATAGTGACGATGTTCGCGGCCACACTCACAGCGGTGATGCTGGCAGTTGAGTTACAAAGTGGCGAGGCGGTTCCGTTCCCCGTAATCGTGGAGATGAGCGGCAGAGCGGCCCCGGAGTCCAGCGTCAAAGAAACATTCGGATAAGTAAAGGCTGCGGTGTAGCTTCCGTTTGCTACCACCGTTCCGGTATCGGCGGTCGGCCCGTAATTGGTGTGCGTGAGGTTCGCTTCAAATTGGGACCCCGACAACCCTGAAGAAAGCACCGTGACCGTGATCCCGTTCAAAAATGTTGCAGTCCCCACGCCACTGAACGTGACAGTTTGTCCAGCCACCAAATTATTGGTCGCCGCGATAGTGAGCACATCGCCGCTCACTCCCACCGAGGTAAGCGGAAAACTAGAAGACGGGATCGCCGAGGTCACCGTAAAAGCTTGATCGTTCAAATAGGTTCCCGTCATCAACCCTGTCGCAGTGAACACATTCCCCGGAATGAAATTATTATCTCCGGTGAAAGTCACCACGTTGCCGCTGATCGCATAGCTCGTGATGGTTCCGTTCAGCGGCCCCAAAATCGCTCCAGTGTTGTTGGAGTAGGGGCTGGCCGTTGTCAGGTGCCCGTAAATTGTGCGGTACCCGTAGACGTAGGCATAACCTGTAAACGCCAATCCCGTTCCTTGACCAATGTTGGTCCAGGTATACGAGCCGTCCGTCGTTGTTCCGCCAATCGTTGTGTTCCAAACCGGAGCCGTAAGCCCTGTCACCAAAGGCGTCGTGGTCAGAGCCCAATATGGAACGGTCGTGCTGCTCCCCGTAGTCGCATACGCCACGGTGGGAACCACATCTGTGTTCGTCCCGTTAAAAACAGAAATCCAATACTGCCCGCCAAAGTAAACAATGTTTCCTAACGAATAGTCGGTTGAAGAATCCCACTCTGCAATCGGATTCGCCAGATAAGTGCTCAATTGCAAAAAGCCGTTCGGATCGAGGATCACCACCGGCGTGGGATATCCCGTCGCAGGAAACCACGTTTGAATCGCTCCGTAGTTGGTCCAAGTCAAACCACCGTCATTCACCACGCCGCTGGTGTAGGTCGGCCAAATCGGTTCCGTTGACCCCGATACCCCTGGACCACCAAGCCCGTTCGCTTGCCGATAGTAGATCGTGATCGTGGGCATATTTGCCCCGCTAAATCCAACTTCAGGGACCACAGACCCGCCCGTGGTAGAAGTAATGTTCGCCGAAATAGCGATCCCAAATCCCGTCGCACCGTTCGCGTTGATTTGAGCGGCACTCGGCGTCAGGCCCCATTTATCGGCTGGCCCTCCATAAACGGCAGAGGAGTACCCGGAAGTGGACCACGTTGCTGCTGAAGCATAGTCGTTCCCTACAATCGAGCCCCCAACAACCAAGCGGACAGAGTTATCCACGACAGTGCCCAGGCCGCTGTTCATTTTTGGCATGTTCACAAGGATGCCCAAAATTTGTGCACCTGTCGGGATCGCAAAATTCAAGCTGCCAAGAAATAGGTACGGCGAATAGCCCGTGGCGAGCGATGGGATTTGGAAAACCAAACTGAAGCCCAAAACTTGGCCGTTAGCCGCAGGAATTGTCCACACTGAAGTCTGAGGACTAGTCACCGCCTCGTAAGAATCGGTCAAGCTCCATTCACCTTCGCTGACCGTTTCGGACTCAGTGAACCCGGCAGGCGGAACTGTGCCTCCGGTCGTAAATGCCAACATGGAACTAAGCACGAGAGCCGTGCTGCTGAAGCCCACGGTGCCCGTATTTAAAGTGCCCACATTCACGCCAAAATTATTTACCGCCGTCACAGCGATAGGATTGATGCCTGAAATTTCATGGGCCAGCAAAAAGAGATTTGACCCGGCCACAGAGCTAGTCTGTACCGTAATGGTGCAGGTCCCCGTCACTCCTACGGTTCCCGTCCACACCCATGCAGTCGACGGATAATTATTGCCGCCGCCGCTGTATGTGCCAGTCGCAGTTGTTTGCTGTGCATACACTGTGCCCAGGTTATCGGTGACTGAAACAACGGTCGGCGTGTAATTAACCGTCCCTTGGCCAAACACCAACACAACGGTGTCGCCCGCCGCGACCGGAGTCGGAAACGTGTACGTGACTGTCGAAGTGGTGCTCTGACTATTGCCGCTCTGAACCACGCGATAGCCGGTCTGAACAAAATATCCGCCATTTTCAGGATCGTATGCCCACGTTAGCGGGAGACTGCCTGCCAGAGCTTTTGTGGCCTCGTAGGTTGGCGATTCAATCGAACCATTTGGAATCAGAATCGCCGTGACACTCTCAATACACCCGTTCGTATCTAAAATCGTATTGCCTAACGCGTATTGCGTGTCCGCCTGCCAAAATCCCAAACCAGACGCGACCGGAGTAATTGTCGGAGCGGCCAGCCCCCAGGCACTCAGTTTCGAGCTATCGTATTTATAATAATCGGCAGCGGCCCCATCAGCAAAATATGTCATCTGACCAACGGTGCTGGGGTATCCTTGATTGGTAGTGGTTTTAGTAGCAATCGTGGTGATGGCGGTCGAGGAGAAAGACGCCCATCGCCGGTTTGTATCAACCCACGGAACGACAACGCCAGTCAGCAAGCGGCTAGAGTAGAACTGATTGACAATTTCGGTATCGGGAAGAGGCTGCGAACAAAAAATTGAAAATCCTGGACGCCGACTCCACTCATAAAGATCGGTGTCCTCCATATTGTTCCCGTCGAGGACAGGATCGTGAAACGACACCACATTGACGCCGATTCCTTTGAATGGAGCAAAAAGTTGGGACCTGTGGGTATAAAAGCCAGATAGAAAAAACTCTATCGCCAGAGCCGGATCAGTCTGTGATATCTTACGAGCCATAATTTTGGATGACGCTGAAGGCGTCTACCTAGGGCAGAAAAAGTCTTGTTTTATGATGCGGTAGCATTCACAACCGCGTAGGATATCACAAGCGTGACCGTCCCGCTCCCGCCGCTCAAATTTGCCACATCGTTCGTGGCATACAATGCGGCATTGATCACGTCCGATGAAGCGTTATTCGAGTTTGTAAACGCGGCCTGCGTCACGACTGAATGAGTGGCAGTCACCAACCCGGACAAAGCCGCCTCAGCTACGGGATATGATGCGGGCGTGCTGCCGAATCCAAGAATCAGATTGGTCGCCGAATTCAATGTGTATGCCGCCGAAGAATATCGATATTGAACGGATACCGATTGGATCACATACATCAAATTGGACCCTGGTGCAGGCAGAATCTGAATTGGTGTCGCGTACAACGCCAGCAATTGAGAAGATGTCAGGGTGACAGTCTGCGTGTAATATTGAACTGCCGTATTCTGTTTCACTGGGTCAGTGAGACGAATCATCGGAGTCGTGAGCCCAGTGCCGTCCAGCAATGGCAAACCGGAATTATCCACACCAGGAAAAGCTCCGTCGTTGGAAACCGAGGTGAAGGTGTAAGAGTTGGTGGTAATCAACGCGTTGTTCTGACGAACAGGAGAATCCGCCGCACTGCCCGAACCGCCGAGCAGATACACGTTATAGCCCTGAACACCGGCCATAGCTGTCCAGGAACTGGCAATACCTTGACTCCCGTTAACGGTAACGCTGGCCGGATAGCCTGCGAGACTTTCAAAGCCGTTCCATCCCACCGCTGTAACAAAGACGGAGTAGGTTGCGGCCCCGATTGTTCCTGAGCCAGACGCACTCGCCGACACGCTTCCGGGAGGCGTGAAGGGCCAAAAAATCCCAGGATTGAGAAGCCCCGCCATCGCAATCGGAAACCCTTCATACAAAGTTCCGGTTAACGCAGCAGCATCTTGTCCATTACCACCTTGCCCGATTTTCAACGCCTGGTAATTGACGTTCTGGCCAATCGGCGAAATACAATTTGTATTTGTACCCACCAAGCCGCCGATAATCGATCCGGTCAGCATGCTGCTGGTTCCCGACATATTGCAGTCATTGATCGTGACGCAAGGTGCCACCGAGAACTCGGCCCAATTGCCGATGATCGCTCCCGGTTGAGAGTCGTTCACCAGATGGGAAATTTTAATTTCATGACCGCCACTGCTCTGACCCCAAATCATCAGAGTGGGCGTGCAGGGGGCCTCGTTCTCGTAAATCGAAATTTGAGCTTGAGCAGTGAATTGGCCAAACGAGCCATCAAATAAAATTCCTCGGCCTGCGAATGTGTTGTTGCCGTCCATGATTAGCCCTTGAGGAGCTAAGTTGTTGGACTCATCAGCACGCAAAGAGAGCAGCGGAATGTTAGGTCCCAAGTGAATGTTGCCTTGAGCCGCTGCCCCGTTTCCAATACCATAGGAATATCCCACGAACGTGCAGTTAGTGAAGTGCGGGCAAGCTTGGTAACCGGAGCCCGCTTGGAGAATCACAGGAATCGTTGTTCCTGCAGTTGCTCCCCCAACGATGAATGTGCAGTCCACAGCCGAAAAATTATCGCCGCCACTCCCGATGGTGTTGACGTAAACCTGGCCGCAGCTATGCGTGCCGGTGAAACCCAAACCTTGAATTTGCAAAGGTCCGTTATAGGAGAACAGCATGGGATTGGCCAATCCCACAATGGGCACTGGAGCGTCCTGACCAAACTGAGCAACGCCACCTGCACCGGAAATTCCTGGAGCCGCTTTCCAACTCATGAACTGACCCGCCAAATTCATGATCGTTTCGTTGGCCACAATCTTACTACCGACCAAGAAATTGAAATACGAATTCGAGGGCATTTTCAAGGGAGCGTTCAAAATAAAACTGCCAGTGGACGGCGGGATATAGATCGTACCATCTGCCGCCGCAGCCGCCGCTGTCATAGCCGCCTGAATCGCGACAGTGTTGTCGTGCATCGCCGTCACAGAAGTAACCTGCGTTGGAACAGCGGGAGTAACTGTCAGCGTGTTGCCGCTGATGTTAGTGATCTTGCCCACATACAACTGATTCTGCGTAGCGATGCCCGCAGGAAGCGTGATCGTTGTCGGAACATATGCGGGAGCCGCAAAATCCTGATTTTGCCACGGACCATAATCGATGAACGTGCCTTGATACGGCAGTGTCCGTCCAATCAAAGTGTAGGTTCCACTATTTGTGTAATCTGCGTACACGTAATATGCGAACGGTTCGGGATACGCCAAAGGACAGGTGACGGTGATGTACTCATAAACCGTGACCGTGGGTTGCCATTGCTCTGTGCCCGTCAACACTCCGGTTTCCGTCGCCGATCCGTAGTCTATCGCAGATTGAAGCGTGAGAGAATTTCCCGATGCGGACAGAATAACATATTCGCCGTTTAGATCGGCGGTGCCGCTCGCATTTGTCTGTTGATCGATTCCTTGAACAACCGCTACGGTCGCTTTATAGTTGTACGCACCGCCGCTGGTTTGAGCGTTGAAATTATGATCCGCGTTTGTCGTGATGGAGATCGTGGTTCCGGTTCTCGTAATGGCCGTGATGTTGTAGGTGTTCGAAAGCCGTGCCGTTGAAGAGGAGGATACCGACCCCGATCCCGCGTTCCCGGACAAAGCGTATGTGAATTGACTAGACGTTGGGGCTGAAGCAACCGCGTATGTGCCGATGAATCCGGCCCCTGCCCCGCCGATCCCCACAATCGTGACCTGTTGCCCCTCCACCGCATTTATCGGAGTGGCCGTGTTGACCGTCACCACACCTGATGACTGGCTGATCGAGCTAATCTGCACAGGCAGATTTCCAAAAATAGCAGGAGCATTTGTGATTTGAGTTGCCGCTGAATTAGCAGACAGCCCGCCAAATTCATCAACGCCCACGCAGAGATAGTTGAAGGTATTGGAGCCAGTCACCGCCGCACAACTTACAGTCGGAGCAGTCGGGGCCGAGGCACTAGCCGCCGCATTTCCTGCTTTCCAAATAACAATACCATCGTTCATTTGAAAATCGATTGCCGAAGCCACGGTGACTGAAGTGCTGGACGAGGATGCAGTTGTTGCAGTGGTCGTTTCAAACGAGCTTAAAGCCCGAGCACCATAATATGTGATATCATACCACGGCGAGGGTCCCGCGAATATCGATCCGCTGCTTCCTGCAGGACCTTGCGGTCCCTGCGGCCCGGTCGGGCCTGCTGGCCCTGGCGGCCCAAAAAGTGTTGGATAAAAAATCACATTCCCTCCTACCGTTGAAAACGGGATCATCTGACTGATGTCCACCGTAGAACCAGCGGCTTCTGGAAACTGCCACCACATGGGGTTTTTGTTTAGTCGTGCCCCATTCTGATCGTAGAACGTGACCAAATAATAAGTTCCCAGCCCACTTGAGTCCTGTGGATTTAATTCCGCGTTGCTATAAATCTGAGCAGCATTTCCGGTGTTCGGCTGAATCTGTCCTGCCGAATTAAACTGAAACACCACCACTAAATCTGCCGCAACAAATCCGCCCGGTGCCGCGACAACTGTCGCGTCCACGTTCAGTTGAAAACTGATCGAACCATTCGGCACGATCAACGAATTTGGTCCTTGCGGATACCCGTTGATTAAAGTTATTGGCATTGTATTCGCCTACTTATAGGAGAAAAAGTCTTGATTTCGCTTCACGTTGAGCCGCCGCTTGTTTCCGGCGTCCCGCAATAAGTTTTGCGGTTCTTTCAGCCTGTCCCAACCGCCATTTTTCTGTTTGCTTCTTACCCGCCATGCCAGCTTTCCCGCCTGCCGCATAATAGGCGGTCATGGCCGCACTCATCGTTTGCTTGAACTTCTCGTCTCTCGGTTTCCCCTGATACAGATCATGCAAAAATTGTCGCTGGCTCTCAGGGACTTCGTGACCGCGAGAACCGTGTCCATTGGTGTTCCCCAACATAGAAACTTTATTTTTCTCCGCGATTTTTTGTTTAGCTTTATCCGAATGACGGCCAGTAAAACCTTCACCACCCTCGCAAATGTTGTACCCCACCTCGGGGTGCCGTGTGTTCAGCACTCGAATATAGTGCCGCTCCAGATCGTCCAACTCACTTTTATCCGCGATCCCTGAAACAATCGAGTGAATACTCCAAGATTCCCGAGGATGCTTCCGCATCGCATTGTAGAGATGCGATCTCCGTCCCGACGTGTGATGATTCGCATCCCAAAATTTTCGCGATAAATATTTTCCTAGATCATCGTACTTGTGTTGTCCGACATAAATCTTCAGCGTCTCGCTACAAACTATCACGTAAATGAACATTTAAACCTTCTGTGATTCTACTACAGCACAGAAAGTCTAAAAAGTTACGAGATCAATACTGTGCCCCGCCCATTAGAGTAAAGTTCGGGGTCAGCGATTGGATGTTGTCTTCGCGATCTTCCGAAGCCAATGCATTCGTGACCGCCAGAAACGCCGCCTGCATTTGTGCCTGCGTTTCTTGTGCCGTCATCCCGTAAGCGAATCGCATTCCTTGCCACAAACACATTTCAAAAAGCACATACGCCAAATCATCCGGCCACTGAAACACGCTCTGGCCGTTAATAAATTTCGGAGCTTTCGCCTGATAGACCACGTTGAATGCGAACGGGTACGTGCTGATGGGTTGCGACAGGCGGAATTTTACAACGCCATTGCCGTAATCAATCTCGCACGACAAATTGAAAGTGTCTCCCGTCGACGTGTACTCTGGTGCAATCCGATGCACCGCATCAATCGGGTTCACAGGGAGCGGGAAACTCGGATTATTGATATCGAACAACGCAGCGGACTCCACCCAGCCCAAATTCCAAATTCCCGGTGCACCGGACGGTGCCGCGTAGATCGTCCCCGTATCCGTGCCGTTGGTAATCGTGACTCCCGAAGGCGTGGTAAAAGTGACCACCGTGGACGAAGCGGACAAGAGTGTAACCGTCTGCCCATTGAGTGCCGTATTCGTCGTGATTCCGGTGAACGTCATAATGTCGCCCGTCGTCATGGCGTTCGCCACGGTAACAGTCGTTACGCCGCCTGCCGCAGAAATATTCGTGATGGTTCCGTACTGACCTGAGGTGCCCTGCAGCACGATGTGGAAATTATCGACAATCGAAACCAAAGTGTAGCTGTTGATCCACTGGCTCGTCTGTGCCAGTTGGTTGTAGGTAAATGTGCTGTTGTAGGCCGGATTTACAACCCCCGCGATAAGAATTTGCGACGAGCCAATATTCCCAGGCTGAAACGGATGAGGATCAAGAAACTGCACAGTAAAAGTCCCGGCAGCAGGATTAAATATAATCCCAGCCGTTTGCCAATTCCCCGTTGGGCCATAGGAGTTTCCTCCGTTGAACGTGCCGTATTTAATTTTGGCATTGCCGTTTTGATAGACGCCCGGATTCAGATCGACGCCCGCACCGCCCGCTGGCAGTTGGCCGCCCGGAGTCGTGCTGTTGATCAGTGCGAAGCAGGAAGCTCCCGCATGATGAAAATCTTGAAATCCTTGCTGTGACACGAAAAATGCCGGATTCACAGCGGGATTGTTCGAGCCCATCTGCACCCGGTTAAACTTCCACGGCATCCGGCGAGTCAACAGCATCTGCTGGACGTTCTCCGCAATACGGAGCATCGGCTGCCCATCGATTTGCCCCACTCCAAAAAAATTTTGTAATTTTGTGTGGATTCGGAGTTGATCGGCCAAAGCTTGAATGGTCGTGGTTTGATTAACATTGGGGGTGCCATTAAAATTCATTGGGTGCCTCGGTTCTTTCCGCCTAAACAAATCCTACTCAAATTAAAACGCCCTGCTCCTCGTCAAGAGAAGCAGGGCGGGTTCGGAGCACCAGCAGGAGCTTATATGTCGGACCCAGTGAGCAGCTAGGCAGACTCTCCTCTGGAGATCGGTACTTCTTACAGTTCCTTTTTAACGAACTCGACTACATTCTCCGCTTCGGTCTTCACGGCGTCGACTACCTTCGTCGCGTCCGTTTCCACGGTCTTGGCCGCTTCTGCAGCAGCCGCCCGCAACTTCGACAGCAAACCCTGAGTCGCCTGAATGGCCCCTTCTAACGCGTGAACATTCGCAATCGCCTGCTCGCGTTGACGAAGATAGCCAATCACTTCCTCTTCGAGAATCTGAATTGCGTTCTTCTTTGGTGCCGGGGCCGCCGCCGCAGGTTGTGCGATGGGTGGTACTTGTGCTGTGCTCATTTCTTGCCTCCAAACGTAGATTTAACTGCATCTCGGCGAGGGGGCCGCTTGCGCAGCCCCGTGCCAGGAAATTATAGCTTCGAAACCGCTCCGCTGACCGCCGCAACAGCCGCCTGAACAGGGGCGGGAGCCGCCGCG
>JGI24890J29729_1000813_pt1 | contig 16788 bp, 27 predicted proteins | sample FreactcultureFD7_FD_29729 | JGI IMG/M metagenome (IMG submission 29729)
TCACGAATAGTATCTGGTGATGCTTCACCAATAGAACAAACAAAATATCCATCACTCCAAAAAATTTTCTGATACCAATACTTTTGACGAAGCAACGTTGGGTGTAATAACCAAATTTGACGAGTGGATTCTTGTTTAAGCCTACGAACCATTTGAGATATGGATAAACGAGGAATGTAGCGAATAAGAAAATGAATGTGATTTTGGTCAGTTTCCATTACCTCAATTTCAAAATCTGAACTATCTGTAATAGATTGAAAAATGTTTTTTAAATCATCATTTAACTGACCAACTAATATATTTTTGCGATACTTAGTAACGAGAATTAAATGACATTTTAAATAATGTTTTGAACGATTTGTTGTGATGTACTGTGATTTTTTAGACATAATGGAGCGATTTTTTTGTGAATGTTTCTCAAACTCGATGGAAATATTTACAAAAAAATTGCGTATTTGTAAAAAATATTGTACTTTTACAAAAGTTTAGACTATTTAATAATAGAATGAAGTTAATACATAAGTCATATAAGTTTAGAATTGCTCCCGACAAAGAGCAGATTGAACTACTTTACAAACATTTTGGGGCTTGTAGATTTGTGTTTAATCGCTATTTGAACAGCAGAAAGGAAACGTACCTCGAAGAAAAGAAATCACTTAACTATTACGATAATGCAAATGACCTTACAAAACTTAAAAAAGAAGAAGAGTTTGTTTGGTTGAAAGAAATTAATAGTCAAAGTTTGCAATCATCGCTTAGAAATTTAGATACTGCATACAATAAATTTTTTAGAAAACAAACCAAGTTTCCAAGATTTAAAAGTAAGTACGATAAACAAAGTTTTACAGTACCTCAATTTGTAACGATTGAAGAAGGTAAGTTGTGGATACCAAAATTTAAGAAAGGAATTGATATAAATATTCATAGAGAAATTGAAGGTAAACTTCTTTTTGCAACAATATCAAAATCAACAACAGGAAAATATTATGCAAGCATTACTTGCGAAGTTGAGTATATTCCATTTGAAAAAACAAATTCAAAAGTTGGTATTGATACAGGAATAAAAAATTTGGCAATACTTTCAGATGGTAAGGTGTACGAAAACATTAAGACACTTAAAACCAATTTAAAGAAGTTAAAATATAACCAAAGACAATTATCTAAAAAAGTAAAAGGAAGCAATTCCAGATTAAAACAAAAATCGAAACTTGCAACAGTACACGAAAAAGTAACCAATAGCAGAAAAGACTACTTGCATAAAGTTAGTACAGAAATCATCAAAAACCACGATGTAATTTGTATTGAAGATTTGGCTGCGAAAAATATGATGAAGAATCATAAATTAGCACAAGCCTTTTCTGATGTTTCGTTGGGTACTTTTTACACTATGCTTGAATATAAAGCTAATTGGAATGACAAAGTACTCGTAAAGATTGACAGATTCTTCCCAAGTAGTAAAACCTGTAATGTTTGTAATTACATAAATCAGGACTTAACTCTAAAAGATAGAGAATGGACTTGTGTTAGTTGTGGTACAAAACACGACAGAGATTTTAACGCAGGCATAAATATTAAAAAACAAGGTTTAAAAATACTATCTGGTTCAGGAATTGAGTCGGATATAAAACAAAAACGTGGTAAGGCGTTGCCATTAGGCGAGTCTATGACCCACGAAGCCCATCCCATCAGCTTTGCTGTGGGTGGGTAGTTCACTCTCGCACCTTCTATCTCGTCAATAATTAAAACATATTCTTTGTTCAAGAAATCAGTAATTAATTTTTCGTCTGTCATAATCTAATCAACATTGCATCTATTATTTTTTTCTCAACATCAACTTTTGAAATTACTATTTTAACTTCATCACCCAATTTAATTTTTTCATTACTATTATTTTCAATAATTAAATAATTATTAACATCCGAATTCCAAACACTTTTAATATTAGTTAATTTTACCATACAATCACAACCGTTTTCTGGTATGTTTACAAACATACCAAAATCTGTGATTGAAGTGACCAAACCTTTATACACACACCCTATTTTATTTTCCAAATATAAGCATTGCATATACTTGATTGATTGTTGTTCAGCTTTTTGTGCTTTCTTTTCTCTTTCTGATAAATAAACACACTTCGCTTCCAGCTTCTCCAACTTAGGTGCTGGTTTGCCCTCCAATACTCTACCCAACAACCTGTGAATCATCACATCTGGGTAACGTCTAATTGGACTTGTAAAGTGTGTGTAGTCTTTGAAACCTAAACCATAGTGACCAATGTTCTTGGTTCTGTAATCCGCTTTTTGCATGGTACGAACAACAAGATTATTAATCATGTTTTCTTCTGGCTTGCCCTTCACATCTTCACGCAGCTTATTAAGCGTCTTGGTTATTTCAACTGGATTTTGAGTCTTAATTTCATAACCAAATTGCTTGATAAACCCTTTCAAGTTGTTCAACTTTTCTTCATTGGGTTTATCGTGTGCACGATTAACACTTGGTATTCCTTTTGAATTTAGGAAATGAGCCACATGTCTGTTTGCCAATAACATGTATTCTTCAATCAATTTATTTGAGTCCTTGCCAACTTTGAATATGATATCAACAGGTTTGTTCTTTTCATCCAACTTGAAACTAACCTCTTGCTTATCAAAAGAGATAGACCCCTTCGATAAACGAACCTTACGCATCTTCTTGGCAATCTTGTCAAGTGTCTTGATTGCGTTAAATAATGACTGAACATCTTCACCGTCATCTTCAACGTGTTTCAAAGGACTTTCAATTATTTGCTGTGCTTCCTCATACGTATAACGTCTATTCGAGTTGATTATTGTTCTGCCATACCATTTTTCAAGTACCTTACCATTATGGTCCATTTTAAACACCACTGANAAGCAAAGTTTATCTTCATGTGGTCTAAGACTACATAAGCCATTAGAAAGCCTTTCTGGAAGCATTGGAACGCATCTATCCACTAGATATACACTTGTACCTCTAGCATACGCTTCTTTGTCCAATTCAGTGTCTGGACGCAAATAATGCGATACATCGGCAATGTGAACACCAACGAATAACTCACCGTTAATCCATTCAACACTCAATGCATCGTCAAAGTCTTTGGCATCCGCTGGGTCAATGGTGAATGTAAGTATATTACGCATATCTCTACGTTTGTCAATCTCTGATTGTGGGATGATTTCTGAAATGGCTTCTGATTCAGCTATTACATCAGCATCAAAGTCATATGGTAAACCATACTCTTCAAGTATGGAGTGTATTTCTGTTTCATGCTCTCCAGCATCACCTATAACACGGATGATTTCACCGTTAGGATTCTTGGCATCGTCTTTCCATTCAACCAAACGNGCCACAACTTTTTGACCATCTTTGGCATCCATGGATTTGGCCAATGGGATGAAGAAGTCAATTGGTAACTTGTTGCTATCTGGAACGAAGAAAGCATATCGTGGTGATACTTGAATAGTACCAACGAAATCAGTTCTAAATCGTTCTACGATTTCAATTACTTCACCTTCAATTGAACGGCCATTCCCTTCAATCACTCTAACCTTAACGGTATCTAGGTGTAGTGCTTTGTTTGTGTGGTTTTTGCTAATGTAAATGTCCTTGGGTAAATCGTTGCTAACCAAATAAGCTGAACCACTAGCGTTCATGCTTAATCTACCTTCTAATATTTCGTTTATTTTAATCATGTTTCTCTCCATTTATTTCGGTTACATGTCCATAAACGGTTTTTGTCCATCCATTCTCATAACCTTTGTTGTTGGCTATCATGTAACCTTTGTTTGTGTCTGTTTTTGTAATCTTAATAATTTTTACCACTTGCTTTATATTTTTTAACAGACTCGCTAATTTTTTTCTTAGTTTGTTCGCTAAGTTTCTTACCTTTGTGTTTTTTACTTAAATTGTCTCTATTACTTTTATCACTAAAATATTCTTTTACAATTAAACTTAACTTCTCTTTAGTTTCTTCACTGTGTTTTTTACCTTTTTGAGCAAACGATTGCTTTTCTTTTGTTTTTTCACTAATTTTTTTACCAGTATTACCTTTACTAATCTTTTTCTTAGTTTCAGAACTTAATTTTTTACCCAAATTGGCCAACCTTTTTTTCTCTTTTAACTCTTTAGCTTTTTCAACACCGTATAGTTCTTCATATGTTTTACCTTTATTATGGACAACAGGTGTTGTTTTACCACCAGTACCACCTTCAGCTATGTTATAACCTAATGTTGTCGCTGATAACGTCTCAATCCAATATTTTTCTTTTTTATTAAGTTCATCTCTTGTTTTACAAGTTTCAAGTGTTTCTTTATTAAAATTTTCAATACCATATTTTGTTATTGCTCTTTTTAAATGTAAACCAGAACCTAAATAATTAGGGTTGTTTTTTTCATCTTTACCTACATAGTATTTACCATTTAATAGGTTTGTTGTCTTGTATATTATCATATATTTCTTTTAAATATAAATATAGTACAACATCAATAAAGTTACCTTTAACCTAAAATATTTTAAAAATCAATATAACTTCCTTTTACTTTGCAGAAGACAATATCACCAATCTCATAAGTTTCTTTTTTGACAAAAGTAAGCAGCGAACCACTCTTGATAATTGGCATCATTGATGTGCCAAAAGCCTTCATTTTTCCAGTTCCAACTTCTTCCAGTTCCTTCTTTAATCTCTCGTACTTATTCATTTTTACAAATATACTAATAATTTTTTGGTTTTGCAACAAAAAAGCCCACTTTTTGGTGGGCTTATTTTTAATGATGTCCAGAGAACACCACATTTATTTTAAAATCATCTAATCTACCAGATAAACAGTGTTTTTTACCCCATTCTTCAAAAATTGGGATGTGTTCTAAGCGGTCATCCCATTGTTCCACAATTTTTATAGACGGGTATTTTTCTAATAACTCATTTAACGTCTTTATCTTTTCAACATCTGTGCTACCACCTTTATTGTAATAGTAACCATCAAACTTCAACCCCTTCGCATCTAATATTGCCTTTACTTTATCGGCTAGTTTTATCATACGACCAGTCAACATGATTACAACAGTGTTAGGGTCAGCCTTTTCCTTTTGGTAATCAGCAATTACGCTAGGGTTGGATGGCATATCAAATATTTCAGTATTTAATGAGTCTGGTTGACCCCACCATCCCTTGTGTGGATATTCTTTCCCAGTTTTTCCAAACCAAATTCTTTTACCTATATCTGGAGTTGCTGTATCCACAAGCGTTTGGTCAAAATCAAACACTGAAAGTTTTTTTACTTTAGTTAAATCTTTATTCATAATTTTTAAATTTATTTAGATTACCTAAATATAACGCCATTTATTTCTCTTGTTGTTGCCCATAATGGTTGCAAATTACTTAAAGCATTTACTATGGATGGATGTGTATTTTTATCAAAACTTATAAGTGGTTTAATGTGGTCAACATGCCACTCACCATAATTATCCCATGACATACCTTCGGTAAATAAAGATTCTAAATGTTTTTTGAGTTCTTCATAATTATAACCTAATAATTCATAAGTATTATTTGTTTTTTCAGTAACAGTTCTATAGATTAAACTTCTCCAAGTATAAATGTGGTCTTGGTTGTTACTGGTAGTTTAATCATTTTATAAATTTATTTTGTTATACCATTTCGCATGAAAATTATCATAAAACTTTTGACCATATCCCCACTTACCTGTCAATATCATATTAATCGGCAAGAACAATAATAAAAACAGCAAATAAACAGGAATGAAAATTATAGTTAATCTCCACAATATTGTTGGTTTTGGGTCTTTTCTTTTTTTATAAAATTCAAACGGAGACCACCTAATAGTTTCTTGGTTACGAAAAACTTCTTTTTGATAAGGTGTAAGTTCCAATTTTTTAATAAACCAATCCTGAACTTCATAATCATTGGCTGGTTCTAATCTTGTTAATTTCATTTATTTAAGTTTGTTTTTGAAATAAATCCGTCATCACCAAATAAAATTTTGAGATGATAATACCATAACATCATAAGCGTAAATATAATTAAAATTTCCATTTTGTAAACTATCCTTTACTTTCTCTTTTTATTCTTACCTGTGGTTCAACTGGTTTAACTTTAATCAACATAGCCAACGCATCATTAAAATCAATATCAATCTCATTGGCGATGTCAGCATTTATTTCTCTCAGCACCAACTTCAACTTAATCAACTCATCATCACTAAATTCGCTTGAATGCTTTGAACTTAATTTGTTGCAGAATGTTCCTAATGGCATGTCTATCTTCTTTGCCAACAACCCCTTGTTCAATTTCCATTTGTTAATTAGTTTCTCCATTGCTTTTTATGCAAACTTACGAAATTAAATTGAATTAAACAACTTTTAAAATTAAATCTTTATAACTAATTTGAGTGACTATATTATCCAACAACAAATTAAAGCGATTTGCTTCCGTTTCTAAACGAGTATTATATCTGAAAACAAATTCATTGATATATTTCTGTAAATGTTTCGGACTTACTTTATGATAAACACCATTCAATCCTCTCTTTAACTGTGACCAGAAACCTTCAAGTGTATTCGTATGAGCATCTCCGTCTACATATTGTCCTGTATTATGTTTCACAATACCATGTTTAAATGATTTAGATAGGTCTTTATAACCTTTCCATTCATCTGTATGCACTTGACTATCCAATTCAAGGTGTTTGCCTATAAACGCCTTTAAATGCTTTCCTGTGGTATTCTTAACAACCTCGGCTCTTAGTTTGCCTCCACGCTGTAGGATACCAGCAACAGCCGTCTTTGTTTTAAGACTACGACCTTGTGTGCCAAACGTCCTCTTATTCATGTGTTTATTCTTTTCTTTACCACCAATATATGTTTCATCTGCCTCACATGTGCCAGACAGCTTATCTTTGCCTGTGGTCAAACCAAAACCTGTTCTAATTCTATGCAACATGAACCAAGCTGTTTTCTGGGTAACACCTATATCCTTGTGTAATTGCAATGAGGATATGCCTTTCTTGTGTGAGGTCATTAAATAGATAGCAGCAAACCACTTTTGCAAGCCAATTTTGGTGTCTTCAAAAATAGTTCCTACCTTTACACTAAATATTCGTTCACATTTAGCACATTTATATCTATCTTTGCATTTATAAACTTTATCGTGACCACAATCAGCGTAAGCACAGGTTAGGTTGCCTTTCCAGCGAACCTTTTCTAAATAAGCTTTGCAGATTGATTCATTTTTAAAATAGGTTAGTAGGCTAATCAAGTTATCGAATTTTTGTAGTGAGACCATATTGTTCATTTTCTAATAAATATGAATAATAATTCATTTCAATTATAAAATAAACAATAGTGGTTGTAAAGTGTTGATTATCAGGGTGATTATTTTTTATCTTGTGTAAATAAAGATATAATTACCTATTTTTTTTTACGTCCCATATTAATAAATATCATAAAACTATGGAAAAACTATGAAAGTTTGGTAATATTCTTCATTTTTTTCTTTCTTTTGTTTTGTTGTTCTTCTTCGATTTCTCTTATCATAGCTTTGAATTCTTCATCGTTATCCAATTCTATTCTTAACTTAAAATCTTGGTAATTTTCCTTCCATAACCCTATTTCATTGAAACAATCCAATGGATATTGAAAAAAGTCTTTTAAACATTGCCATAAGAACTGGAAGAACCAGCCAATATACTTTATCTTATCCATTTTATTATTTTTTCTAATAATGTTTGTTTAGGTTGATTGTCTAAAAGTGCACCGTATATACGTTTGGATGCACTACTAATAAGCTCTTTAGTAATATTAGAATGTGCATTTATGGTTTGTTTCAAAGCACCGTTGATTTTATTCAATTCAACTTTTTTGGCTCTTTTTAACTTTTCAATTGTATTTAAGTTATCTTTTTCATACTCATCAACCATTTTAAGAATAATCTCAATTTCATTTGAACCAACTGTTTTGTTTAACAGGTTGGATTCCAAATTATTTTTGAGTTTTCCACGTCTAGTTTTAAGTATGTTGAATTTCATCTTTAGCAAAGGTACTAATTTTATTCCAAATTTCCAAGTGAATTAGTTAAATTATTTGGATGGTGCAATCCACCTATTCTGTTGATTACATTATCCCATCTTCTAATAGCATCATTCATATCTTGTCTATCATATACTCTACCATTTATATTCGGTGTACCAGCAGAGTATTGATAATCCATATATAATGATTCACCTCTTAGTAACGCTATTTCTTCTTGAGTCTTCCAGTAAAATTCTAGGTCAATATCATTTTTTATCGAAACAGCCCAATCATCAATATATGTTTTGAGTAGGCCATCTTCCAAACAAAATATGGTGACAAGCTCTTTTACTAGCTTATCACCATACGTTGGTATTCTATGTTCTCTGGTATCTGATTTTAAATAGATACCATCATTGCCAACTTCACTAGTGGCAACTTCATAATGTTTCAATAGATATAAATGTACAATATTTTGCATGTCAATCATAGCTATTATTTTTGATTATGTAAATACTATTTGTTAGACTTAGGACGAATAGTGACGAACATTTTTTTGCCTTCGAGTTTAGGCATAGCTTCAGCAACACCATGCTCAGCAACCGCAAGAATAAGATTAAGGATTAAAGCTTCACCTTTAGCAACATAAGCCATTTCACGACCTCTGAATTGCATGGTTATCTTAACCTTATGACCCCTCTCCAAAAATTCATTCATGTGTTTGATTCGGTATTCCAAATCATTCTCGCCAGTGTTTGGTCCAACTTTGATTTCCTTCATTTCCAAAGATTTTGGTTTATCTTTTTCTTTCTTCATTTGTTCATATAAGAACTTTTCATAGCTCATTATTTTACAAACGCCTATATCATTATTTTCAGAAATCAAAACTAAATCCAAACCCATTTCTTCTGACTTAATTAAAGCATCTTTTAAAGTAACTATTTCACCATTAAAAGCCCCAACTAATCTTATTTTTTGAATTTTAATTTCTTTATTTAATTTTTCTTTCCTATTTTGTTTTTTCATAATCTATTTTATAAATCAAACCTAATTTATTTTTTGTATGGTCTTTTTGTCTACAATAATTACCAATTGTTTTACTAGATATTTTTAATTCATTTAACGCTTCTTCGCTAGATTTCCAACTATTAAAAACCTCACCATCAATAATTTGATAAATTACTTTTTTTAATGAATTACTGATTTTTGATTTTGTATTGTTAGAACGGACCTTACCTTTCCACCATGATTCATTATTTTTATGAGATTCAGACATTTTTCTTTTAGTTTCGTCAGATAAAGTTTTACCTTTATTTGACTTACTTATCTTTTGTTTAGTTTCCTCAGAATGTTTTTTACCATCCCACCATGATTTTTTACCTTTATTTGATTGACTTATTTTTCTCTTAGTTTCGTCAGATAAAGATTTACCTTTGTTCCAAGCTTTTCTTCCTTTATTTGATTTGCTTATCTTTTGTTTAGTTTCCTCAGAATGTTTTTTACCATAAAAATGATTATTTTCACCACTTAATTTATCAATAGTTTCCCGATTATGTTTTCTATCTTTTGATGCTTTCCTAATCTTTTCAATACTTTCTGGTTTATGTTTCAAACCTTTATACCAACCAAACTGACTACCAAAAGAAACATTATAACCAATATTAACATTTGTTGAGTTAAATTTGTTAATCCAAAATATTTCTTTTTCATTCAACTCATCGACATTTAAACAAGTTTCAAGTATTTCTTTATTAAAATTTTCAACACCATATTTTTTGATAGCTCTTTTTAAATAAACACCAGAACCTAAATATTTAGGATTGTTTTTAGTGTCTTGCCCAATATATATTTTTCCGTTTAATAAATTTGTTGTTTTATATACTACCATAACATTTTTATTATAAATATCTGGTAATTAGTAAAAAGACTATTTTAACTAAAAGAATATAACAAGTGGATTGGCGTTTGGTGACATCAATACCAAATCCATGTCTTGTGATTCGGCTAACCTTAACGCATCAAAGAATGGCATGATACCACCATCAGTAAGTCTAACTTCAGTTGCTCTAATCTCTCTATTGAGCAAGTGTTGTTTCATTTTCTTTTTGTTCATTTTAAACTATCTCGTCTAAAGTTTTTATCAATTGGTCTACTGATTCTACTTGTGTTATACCATATTTTTCACATACTATATCAACATTACCCTTTCTCCAAAAACCTTCTGGGCAACATACTATTAGTTTTCTTGATTTGGCGTGTAACCCTAATTCAAGAAGGGAGATAGGTGATTTGGTATTCGGGTCAAAATACATTACAATAATGTCTGAAAACTCAAGTGCTGTAAGTTCCCAAGTAACTTGTAATTTGAATTCTGGATTGGTAATCTTTTGCTCCCATGATGAATCCCAATCATTTCGTCTTGGATTCAAAAAGATTATTTGTTTGTCTTTTAAAGCTTTAATTACTTCTTTCTGCCAATCTACGGCTTTGCCTAATTCTATGGAACCGCCCAAAAATACCGAAATGTACCCGTCTTTTGTTTTAAATTCGTTGGGTGATTGAATTTCTATCGCTTTGTTCATTATTTTAATTTAAAAGTCCACCAAAAAGGTCATCAATATCTTCATATTCATTATTGGTAATTTCAATCGATTCTATAACTTCTTTAAGTTCATCAAGCACCGATATTTTTAAAAAACCAGTATTTTCTTCATATTTTATAACCACAAAATACTCTCCTAAATCTATTTTTTTAATGATTTCCATGATATATGTTTATTATAAATATCATGGAAATATATTAAAATTTTTAACTCCTATTATATTTTTAAAGCATCTATGACTGATTTGGCAAATGTTGATATGCTTTTTTGTGATTTTTTAACAAAATTTGCATCGCCCATACCATAATCACTATATGAATACGAATAATTTATCATATCAGCATCTTCAATTTTAATAATAATTGGTTTATTAAAACCAATATCTTTACCATTATCATTTTTAAGAGGTAATAATTCAACTGTTGTCCAATTAATAACACGATTTATAACCCCAAACAAATTATTATCTATCTCAAAATGATAATCAAGCATATCATCATTGTAATTAGGTCTAGGAGATATATTAACACTCTTGGCAATCTCAATCAATTTTCCATCATTATCTCTCAACATCACATTATATTTGCCTTTCAACTTCTTAACGTTGAAAACATTTTGGAATTCTGATGGCACCTCTTCGTGAATATTTACTTCAGTTATAACTGCTTTTATTATATCTACCGTAATTTTTTCCAAGTTTGAAACAAATTCAACACATTCTTTTTTTAAATGTTTGTGAATCAATACATCATCAATAATTTCTTCAACAACTTCTGGTGAAAGGTTATCAAACTTTTTAAGATAACGAACACGACCAGGCCTTTGAATCATGTTTTCATCAACATATAACGCGTTTGTTGTCATAATAAAAACCCTTCTGTAAATAGAATTAAAAGCACCATCCATGATACTCAAAAGACTTGAAGATTCACCAAATATTTTTTCGTATTCATCAACAAAAACTGTAATGTCCTGTGGGATATTGTTGATGAAATTACCAATATNTTCTTTATTCATTGAAACCAATATGGTTGGTTGATTCAACTCATTTGAGATGATTTTGGATGTAACTGTTTTTCCAGTGCCTTTCAAACCGTTTAACAAAATACCTAAATTTCCACTTTGAGTAGATTGGTATGTTTTGACGACACGATTTACAAGTTTTTTTTCTAATCCATAAATTTTATGGTCAAACTCAAAACTATTACTTACTTTGGTCAGATAGAATCTCCCAAAATCATCAAGCCCTACGGTGTAAATAGCATTGTCTAGTTTTTCATACTCTTTTGATGGTGATGTTAAAAACAATCGGCCATCTTCTTCACTCCAAATTTTTTTGTTCATTTTATTTTTTTGTGTTGTTTAAAATATATTGTAGTTTTTGTTCTCTAGATAATTGTTTGATACGATGTTCTTCTTTTAAAGCAATACTCTTGGATTCAACTGTAAAACTACTTAATAGAACTACGGGTCTTCGTCCAAATGTATATTTAGCACCTTTACCTGTGTTATGTTGGTTAATTCGTCTGTTAATATCAGTGGTTATACCAGTGTATAATGTACCATCAGAACATTCCAAAATATAAACAAACCATGTATTATTCATTTAGTTTAATGGTTTGTAGTTAATAATTCTTTGATTTTATCAATACAAGCCNNTTGTGTGTTATGTAATATTATCCTAGCTTCATCCAGACTAACCCATTTGTAGTCATCCATTTCTGTTCTTTTTACAAAGTTACGATATTTATTAATAAATTGCAAGTATTTTGAAAAATAAAATTAAAACTTTAATGTTTATTGAAAAAGCTAAAAAAGTTCATGGCAACAAATATAACTATGATAAAGTTAATTACATTAATAACAGAAACAAAGTTCAGATTATATGCCCTATTCATGGAATTTTTGACCAAAGAGCATGTAATCATTTATTAGGTAGAGGATGTCATAAATGTAAAAATGAAGTTGTCGCTAACTTTAAAACCAAAACAGAAATTGAATTTTTATCAGAGGTTAAACAAGTTCATGGAAATAAATATGATTATAGCAGAACTGATTATGTTAATACAAAGAATAAAATAACTATTATTTGTTTAGAACATGGTGAATTTAAGCAATTACCAGATAATCATTTGAAAGGTAAGGGTTGTCCGATGTGTAATGGTAAAAATAGAACAACTGATTTAATAGTACAAGAATTTATCAATGTACATGGTAACAAATTTAATTATCAAAAAGTAATTTATACTGGTATAAAAAATAAAGTAGAAATAATTTGTCCTAGTCATGGGGTTTTCAAACAATCACCAGAAGAGCACCTAAAAGGTTGTGGTTGCCCTATATGTAAAGAATCTAAAGGTGAAAAAGAAATTCGTAAAATATTAATCAATAAACAGATAAATTATATTAGTCAGTATAAATTTAAAAATTGTAAAAATATTTTACAATTACCCTTTGATTTCTATTTACCAGAACATAACATTTGTATTGAATTTAACGGAATACAACATTATAAACCAGTAAGTTTTTTCGGAGGTATTAATAAATTTAAAAAAACTATTGCAAATGATGAAATCAAACGACAATATTGTATAAACAATAATATTAAATTATTAACAATAAATTATACTGATGATGTGTCGTTATTTTTATCTAAAATCTTTTGAATCTCGTCTAAACATTTAACTTGAGTTTCATGTAATAATAATTTTGCTTCATTTATTGTTACAAATTTAAAATCATCCATCTCTGGGAATCCTCCACGGTCTTCTGGTACAAAAGAGTTACATTTCAAATCAAATGAATCCCAATCTAAATTTGAATTGTTTCGTTCTAATACCAAAAAAGGATGAAGTATTTTTTTATTATGAGAATAGTTTACAGCCTCCAATGCACGTATACCTTTGCACTCAGATAAATCAATGTTTGATTCTTCGTAAGTTTCACGAATAGCAGCATCAATAAGGTTTTCACCTTCCTCAACTTTACCCTTGGGTATGCTCCAAAAATCTGGCTTATGATTCGTAGGATGACAAACCAAAACTCTGCCATCTTTTCTAACCATAAATATACCAGCTGCTATTGTTTTTGCCATTATAATAATTTTGTTCCTATTGAATAATCTTGGATTTCAAAAATAACATTTTCACCGTATGATTGACCAACAACTATCATAGCTTCACTTGTTATACCCATTATGGTAGTTGGTACTAAATTGGTTATAAAAGGCATTTTAACCCCCAATAATTCTTCTGGGTTAAACTTATCACCTATGTTGGTTACTACTGTTTTTGTTTCAGTAGAATCGTATCTGAAATCAACAGTAAGTTTTAAAAGTTTTTTACTCTTCGGTACACGTTCTATTGCTGTAATCCTACCAATTTTTATTTCCAATTTGGCTTCGATAGCCAAGAATTCATCAAACGTTATTTGTGATTTGTTCTCCATTTTCTTTTGTTTTAGGGGTTAATATCCCTTGTTTTTCTAATCCATCTTCTACCGCTTGCCAATTAACAAATGGTCTGCCTATAGGCACTTGTTTAGAGTTTTGACCATGGGTCGTGGTTTCAATTCCTTGTGCAACTGGTGCCCAGTGATACTCTTGTAACAACGGACACCCCAATGCTGCATCGTCAATATACAATTGTGCATATTGCTTGTTGCTATTGGTCCAACCACTGGCTTTTTGTTCTGGGTTTTCGTTGATACCCCAGAGTTGAATACCGTTATCCTTGAACCACTCTACAGCTTCAGCAAGTGTATCAGTTACTGAATCACCATCTTCAACTTTCTTGGTGCCTCTCATGGTCCATAACATAAGTTTATGTCCCTCAGCGACAAGTCTTTTCAAAACAGGAACAGCACCTATGTCTTTTCCTATTTTTGGATATTCATGTGTAACACACGTACCATCAAAATCAATCGCACAAATAATACTATTTTTATTACTCATTTTTTTTTTATAAGGCAAAGGTACTAATTTTTTTCTAAATTTGCAAGTAATTTATTTAAAAGTTGTAAATTCTCCGTTTATAAAACAAATATGTTGTGCACGTCCATCTTCGTGGATGATAACGTGTGATTGCAACCATGTGCTTGGTCCGTTATTATAACCCACTCTTAATGTTGTTGATGTACCTACTGCCAGTGCACCGTCTTTTCTTCCACATGAATGATAGTGACCAACAACAATCTTGGTATTAAGCTTACGAAACTGCAATAATGAACCACGACTACCATTTGAACCGATATCACCATGTTGACCCAATTCCCAACCACCTTTAACTTTATAAGATGAACTTCGACCTAACGTGATGAACTTAGGATACTTTTGTTTAATCAATGCTGGTATAACCCCTTCAACGTTCATAGAACCCTTACCGTATTGTTCCAGTAATATATCTGACAATTGCATATAAAGTCTAGAATTTTTGAAAGTTGGTTGTTTCTTCCAATCTTCATTCTTCAACCATCTATCTAAAAAGTCATCATGATTGCTTCTAACGATAACAACGTTTTTATACTTTTCAAACGGTTTAAGCGAGGACATTAATGTTTCTAATTCTTTACTCAAATCATTTGTACCGTTCACTTCTTTGGCATATTGAATGAAAGGGTCTTTCATTTGGTGATGTGATATGGAATCACCATCGAATACATCATGCAAGATAACATGGTTAGGTTTAATCTTATCCATAAAAGATAATGTTGTGTCGATAACCTTTTGGTCATGATGTCCAAAATGAACATCACCCAATACGATAGCTTCAATGGTTTCAACTCTAGAAACTTTTCCATCTTCAACTCTGTAATATAAATCAGTAAACGAACCTGTTTTTTCATCAGCAGTTACTTGACGAACAAAGAAAACATCTTTGTCTTTTATTTCTACTATAACAAAACCTAGCGTATGATGGAATTCACCTTTTTTTCCAGACTTTGAATCTGTATAGTTCTTTAATGTAACAGCACCAGTTGATAACATCATCTTAGGTTTTGCACTCTCAAGCACTGGTATCATTTCTAACTGAACCCTTGGTGAACCAAAAATACAAGAGTTAATACCACTCATACCTTGCATACCACTCATAGGGTTAGTTGCAGTTGGTTGAATTTTCACATCAGACATGATTGAAACATATTTGTGAATATCATGACGGTTAGCATCTGCATATTTTATTATTTCATCACTCCAAGTCTCTTCTTTTTTTTGCTCAGCGGTAAAAATTGATGTTGGGTTTTTGTATCGACCTAATATAATATGAATATCAGCATCAATCTCGTTTGCGTATGCTTCAATATTTTCATAAAAACCTTTATGAACTCTAGTATTATTTTGACCCCAAGTTATAATAAATCTTTTCTTGGTTTTATCAAACTTACGTTGTTGTGCCTTTACATATTGTTCTGGTTCAACGTCTGGTTTTTGTTTTAATCCGAGTTTTTCAGACACCCATTTACGAATCGTTCTTTCAGACACACCAATTTCTTCACCCAACATGAAAGCTTTCTTCTCCCATGGAATATTTGATTGTTCAATATAAACATTTTTTATATGTTCTATCTGTTTATCGGTTAATTCTTTAAACTTCATCATTTTTAAACTTTAAAATTATGTTATTTTTGCAAAGATACTAAAAGTATTTTTATCTTGCAACTAAAACCGCTACTATATTTGAATAGTAGGGATTAAGTTGTATAGATACTCTTTCTCTTGAGTGAAAATAGGTGTATTGTAGTCTGGAAGCCATTTGCTACGTTCTAGTGCTTCACCATTCTGCCCTTCAACGAAAACAGTTTGCTTTTTTATTACGGTACCTCTTTTGTATTTAGGCAAATAATCATTCCAGTGGATACCCTTCTCGGTGAACAACATTTCTTGCTTTTTTTCGCTAGATTTACCTTCAAGCATCTTGTGTGAGAAGTTAGCACTTGCTGCCATGCTTACGCTGTTGCGTATGCAATCTTGTTGTCTCCAAATGAAGTAGTTAGATACCTCACGGAAATCTGGTATGGTGAACTACCCACCCACGCCATAGGCGATGGGATGGGCTTCGGAGGTCATAGACTCACCTAATGGCAACGCCTTACTCCGTTTTTGTTTTATATCCGACTCAATTCCTGAACCAGATAGTATTTTTA
>JGI24890J29729_1000814_pt1 | contig 16785 bp, 19 predicted proteins | sample FreactcultureFD7_FD_29729 | JGI IMG/M metagenome (IMG submission 29729)
CCGCCTGGCGGATAAGAGCCAACAACTTCCTTAAAATAAAAAAGCGACCTTAAGTCGCTTCAAGTTCTGTAGCGGGGACAGGACTCGAACCTGTGTCCGCCGCCTGGCGGATAAGAGCCAACAACTCCTTAAAATAAAAAAGCGACCTTAAGTCGCTTCAAGTTCTGTAGCGGGGACAGGACTCGAACCTGTGACCTTTGGGTTATGAGCCCAACGAGCTACCAACTGCTCCACCCCGCGATATATTTTAACAAAGAAATATGTCTCTTAAACCAATCTGATCTTACGAAAAGTTCACTTAATGCGCACTCCGATCAGTACGTTTCGCAATTCGTGTGCAAAAGTAGACTCATACCAACTAAAAAACAAATAACTTTGCACAATCATTTATGGAAGAAGCGACTTTTAAGGCTGGATTTGTAAGTATTGTTGGCAGGCCCAATGTCGGCAAGTCATCGTTGATGAATAAGCTGATGGGAGAGAACTTGTCCATAATAACGGCAAAAGCTCAAACTACCCGTCATCGCATCATGGGAATGCTGAATGGCGATAATTACCAGATCGTTTACTCCGATACTCCCGGCATTCTGGAGCCAAAGTACTCGCTTCACGAGGCTATGATGACGTATGTGAAGGTTTCCCTGGAAGATGCCGACCTGATTCTGCTGGTCGTGGAACTGGATGAAAAATACGATGCCACTCTCTTCGATCGTTTTCAACGAATAACAACACCCATATTACTGGTCATTAACAAGATAGACCTGGCAAAAGGCTCGCAGGTTCACGACAAGATCGAATACTGGAAAGGACACCTGAAAAATATTACCCGGATTGTCACAGTCTCCGCTAACACCGGTGAAAATGTTGCCGATCTTTTTAGCGTCATTTTAGAAATGATGCCCGTGCATCCGCCTTTTTATCCAAAAGATGAATTTACCGACCGGCCTGAGCGTTTCTTTGCAGCCGAGATCGTGCGGGAAAAAATCTTTCTGAACTACGATCAGGAAATCCCCTACAGTGCAGAAGTGGCAATTTCAGAATTCAAAGAAGAAGAGGCTATCATCCGGATACGGGCGGAGATTTACGTTGAACGTGATTCACAAAAAGGCATCATTATCGGAAAGGCCGGAAGCATGTTGAAGAAAGTAGGCATGGAGGCACGAAAAGATATGGAATCATTTTTCGCCAAGAAAGTCTTTCTGGAAACGCATGTAAAAGTTGCCGACAACTGGCGAAAACAAAAACACAAACTAAGACAATTCGGATATCTTGAATGATGTCTGACGCTATGAAGAATAGCTAATCAAAAAATAGCATGGCAAACATTGTAGCAATAGTAGGAAGACCTAATGTAGGCAAATCAACTTTCTTTAACCGGCTCGTAGAGCATCGACAGGCCATTATGGATGATATGCCGGGCGTTACACGTGACCGCCATTACGGATATGCCGAGTGGTGCGGGAAATTTTTTACCGTGATCGATACAGGTGGATATGTAACAGGTTCGGAAGATAAGTTTGAATCGGAGATCAGAAAACAGGTAAAGCTTGCTATTGACGAAGCTACTGCTGTGATCTTCATGGTGGATAGCCGCGATGGCGTAACCGGCTTTGATAAAGAATTTGCCAACCTTCTTCGCGCTTCTAAAAAGCCGATCTTTCTGATTGCCAATAAAACGGACACACCGGAAAAATCCGTATACACAGCCGAGTTCTATGAATTAGCGGTGGGTGAAGTCTATCCTGTATCAGCCGAAAATGGATCAGGCACAGGAGAAGTTTTAGATGACCTGATAAAAACCTTCGAGACCGAAGGACAGGAGGATCCTGATGCCGGCATTCCAAAAGTAGCTATCCTTGGCCGTCCGAATGTGGGAAAGTCTTCGTTGCTGAATGCTTTGTTAGGGACGGAGCGCAGTATTGTTACAGACGAAGCGGGCACTACACGTGATGCCATACATTCCTATTATAATCTCTTCGGAAAAAACTTCATTCTGGTGGATACCGCCGGTATCCGAAAGAAAGGGAAGGTAAAAGAAGACATTGAGTTTTATTCCGTGCTTCGTTCTCTAAAGGCATTGGAAGACTGTGATGTTTGCATTGTGGTGATCGATGCCGAACGTGGCTTTGAATCGCAGGATGTAAACATTATCAGTCTGGCCGAACGTCAGGGAAAAGGCATGGTGATTATGGTGAACAAGTGGGATCTGATCGAAAAAGATTCCAAAACCTCTGAGAAGATCAAGAAGGAGATTATGGAGAAACTCGCTCCGATCGATTACCTGCCAATCATTTTCTCTTCGGTACTGACAAAGCAACGAATTCATCAGGTGGTTGAAAAGGCCGTTCAGGTATACGAGAATAAAACCAAGAAAGTACCTACGTCTAAATTAAATGATCTTATCCAACGTGAAATCGAGCACTATCCTCCTCCTTCTATGAAGGGTAAGTTTATACAGATAAAGTATATTACACAGGTGCAGGCACGGTATCCATCGTTTGCATTCTTTTGTAATCACCCTCAGTATATACAAGAATCTTATCAACGATTCTTAGAGAACAAAATACGTGAGAATTTCGATTTTGAAGGGGTTCCTTTGAGGCTAATATTCCGTCAAAAATAAATTTTCTTACTCGGTTAGCCTGAAATATTCAATTCCTCTTATATTTGCGAAGAATTTAAAAACCTGTAAACTATGAAAAAAGTTATCGCATTGTTGGCTGTATGTGGCTTTGCAATTGCTCTTGTAGCTTGTGGCAAGAAGACTGAAGAGACTTCTACTACTACTGACTCAACTACTGTAGTTGAAACTCCAGTTGTAGCAGACTCAGCTGTTCATGACTCAACAGCCATGCCTGCAGACACTACTGTTGCAAAATAACAGCCCAATCTTAAAAGATTGATTCCCGGGAAGGCTTTAGACAACTAAAGCCTTTTTTTTTATGCATTCGGAAAAAATACGCTCTATACTCGAAGAACACCTTCCGGCAAGCACAATTGAATACTGTTTTTTGTGTTGGCGGCAAAGCCCTTTTGAGTTAAAACTCACAAAAAGCCGACAGACCAAAGTAGGTGATTTCACAAGTCGCAAAAGTGCGCTTCATCCTCGCATTACTTTAAACCACGATCTTAATCCTTACCTGTTTTTACTAACCTATATACATGAAGTAGCACACCTTCATGTCCATTTAAAACATGGCAATCGGGTAGACCCACATGGCGGGGAGTGGAAGAGAGCCTTCCAGGAATTGATGGGTCCTCTTCTACAGGAAAATGCATTTCCCGCAGAAATCTTACATGAACTGAAACGTCATATGAATAATCCGAAAGCCAGTTCTTTTGCTGATACAAGCCTTACAAAAGCATTGCGTTTGTTTGACAAAGGCTTGCAGCTGGTTGCCCTGTCCGATATCCCGGAAGGAAGCATTTTCAGGCTTCAGGGAAAATTCTTTAAAAAGGGGTTGTTAAGAAGAACGCGGGTATTGTGTAAAGAGGTCAAAACCAAACGTAACTACCTGGTACCAATTGATGCATTGGTAAGCGACGTTCAATTGAGCCTTCTTTGAATTAGTTTACTCACCAGTTCACAAAAGTTCTGGGGTTGCAATGTACGCCACTGATCCACCTGTAGGGTACCACCCATATTAATGTAACGATCGATGCTATACTTTCGCATCTCGTCCTGGACAAAATCAGGAAAGGATACGGAAGCGATCCATCCGTTTTCAATTTCTTCAAACCATTCTTCGTAGTAGGAGTCATCCGATCCATGGAAGTTCATGATGTTCTCACCAATGAGAATGAATTTATCGATGCCTTCATGGATGAGCACTTCAAGAACATTACGCTTGAGGTTCATAATGTCGTTGTTAATGGCGTCGTTCCACTCACCGATAAATTCGATCACGACGAAACCATGATCATAATCTGCGAATAAAATTTTGACATACAATGTTTCCGAACCGATCGAATCCCAGGCGGGATCAATGTAATACCCGTAAATGGTTTCAGAATATAGATCGTGATTGTATTCTTTGCCATAGAAGGGAGATCGGTCATCTTCTGCAGAATTATAATATTTTAACCAGTTATAGTATGGTTCAATGGTGTGCATCTCCCCGACGGCTATCAACGGCTTTTCTAACGGAGCCAAATTCTTTCAATAGTTGTTCTGCCTCTTTCTCCGGAATATCAAGTTCCTCCATTACCATCCGCGTACCACGGCCAACGAGTTTATGGTTGGTCAGTTGCATGTCGACCATTTTATTTCCTTTCACCCGTCCAAGCCTGATCATGGTGGTGGTGGTGATCATGTTTAATACAAGTTTTTGTGCTGTTCCCGCTTTCATCCGCGTACTGCCGGTTACAAATTCCGGGCCCACCACAACTTCTACCGGAAAGTCTACATGCTTACCAAGCTCAGAATCGGCATTACAGACAATACAACCCGTAATGATGCCCTTGGCCCGGGCATCCTTAACACCTCCGATAACGTATGGCGTACGGCCTGAAGCAGCGATGCCGATCAAAATATCTTTTGAGCTTATCTCATAGTGCATCAAATCCTTCCAGGCCTGAGCTGTATTGTCTTCGGCGTTCTCTACCGCCTTCCGAATGGCAGCATCGCCTCCGGCTATCAAACCGATAACTTTTCCCTGAGGCATGCCATAGGTTGGCGGAATTTCAGAAGCATCTAAAATCCCCAACCGGCCGCTTGTACCCGCGCCGATGTAAAACAATCTTCCGCCCTCTTTCATTTTTTCGACCACGGCTTCCACCAGCGATTCAATTTTTGAAAGGACTTTCTCGATGGCCACCGGAACAGTCTTGTCTTCATGGTTGATGTTTTTCAACAAATCGGCCACCGACATATTCTCCAGGTCATTATAGCGTGAAGTTGATTCTGTAGTATTCACGTCACTTCTTTTGATGATACAACGTTAGTCCGGCGATCGGACTTTCCAGAATATTCTTTACCGTTATTCCTTTATCATTTGCAACCTGACGCAGAACATCGCTAAAATAAAAAGCAATGGAGCCTGTAAAGTGCACTTTCAGATTTTGATAATTTTCATATTTCATGACATTGTTTTCATAAAACTCGGCAAAACTGCTGTAGATGAGTTGATAACAATACGGCTCTTTCAAATGTTGAAAAATAAATTTAGCAAAGCTTGCCAGGAATGTATTCGGTTTTTGTTCCTGGTATATTTTCTCCAGAAATTCTTCGCGAGAAAACGGAAAGCGAGCATGGAACAGTTCCGAAATTTTTTCAGGCATTTTTTTCCGGAGATAGTCTACTAGAAATTTTTTACCGAGGTCGGCGCCTGATCCCTCATCGGCGAGAACCCAGCCGAGGTTGGCTACATTGTCTGTAATTTTTTCTCCATCGTACAGACAAGAGTTTGAACCCGTTCCCATGATACAAGCGATACCCGGCTCATGTCCGCATAAGGCACGCGCCGCCGCGAGAAGATCCCATCCGATTTCAATTTGAGCTTCCGGAAAAAATTCCATGAAAGCATTTTTAATGGCCACCTGATTCTTGACCGACGAAACTCCAGAACCATAAAAAAATATTTTACTGACCGTTTCCTTAACAATAGGGAGAACCGAATCACGGATATTTCTTTTCAGATCATCGACTGGCTGATAGTAGGCGTTAAATCCATGTGCATTGGTCTGACCAATGGAACCATCTTTTTGAATGAATCTCCAATCGGTCTTGGAACCTCCACTATCAGCAATAAGGATCATTTAGTAATATAAAATTTAGCGTACAAGGTAGATTCTATTCTTTCAATTTTCCAATGACTTTAAACTTATCAAACACTTTTTCGGTGTGTGGCGCATCTTTCAATTCATCGGTAAGGTCTTGTCCCGCCCAGTGTTCATAGTGTTTACCATTTTTCCATAGCCGAGACGCGGTAACTTCGTATATCAAACCATTCAGTGCTACCCAGACCTCAGGCTTATCCTGACCGTTTCGCAGTGCCAGCTGGTGGCGGGTAAATAGCGGTAAATCCAAGTTCAATACGAAGTCTGGTATCAGGTTTTATTTTTTGGATAAAGACTTTTTCACGGGTCGTTACCTAACGTCAATCAATTTGACCATGCAATTTTCAAATTAAAGGACAAACATGAAACTTTTGCCGTATTATAAATTATAATAATGTGATTATAAACCGCGTGTAGTTTTGCAACCGTAAATCGTTCCGAACTGCAAAAGAATGATCTATCATTGTATACAGCCTGGAGGCCGCCTGGGTTGCCTAACCTCGTGTGAAATAAAGTTTATGTGACACATCACACACTATTCGGATAAAAGCATATTTTTGCCACCGATTTTAATCACTTTCAGATTTCACCATGACGCAAAATAACAATCCTACGAAACTCACCTTATTAGTGTTAGCAGCGGGTATGGGAAGCCGGTATGGAGGTATCAAACAAATCGATGGATTTGGGCCGAACGGTGAAACCATCATGGACTATTCTTTGTACGACGCTATTCGGGCCGGTTTTACCAAGGTTGTTTTTATTGTTCGTGAAGAGATCCTGGAAACTGTAAAGGAGAAATTCCTTCCGAGGCTGAAAGGGAAAATAGAAACAGAGTTTGTTATCCAATCGCTCGATAAACTCATTCCTGAAAAGTATAAAAATGCCGAGCGTGCAAAACCCTATGGAACGGGGCACGCTATTCTTTGCGCGAAAGATGTGATCAAAGAACCTTTCGTAGCGATCAATGCAGACGACTTTTACGGCAAGAATTCTTTTGCTTCTATTGCCAAGCATTTTGCAACAGATACCAGTGGTGCACATGCCATGGTGGGTTTTACCTTAAACAACGTTCTCTCGGAACATGGAAGTGTTTCCCGTGGCATTGGTGAGAAGGACAAAAATGATTTTCTGACGTCGGTAGTCGAACGCACTGTCATTGTGAAAGAAGGTAACAAGATCATTTCAAAAGAACCCGAAGGCGATCGCGTACTGGATCCGAACGCACCCACCTCCATGAACTTCTGGGGATTTTATCCAGAGGTGTTCACGTTGGCGAGCTCCATGTTCGAAGAATTTCTGTCGAAGAACCACCAAAACCTGAAGTCTGAATTCTACATTCCGCTTATTGCAAATGAGATCATTCATGGCAACAAAGGCAAGGTGAAAGTACTGGGTGGAGGAGATATTTGGTTTGGCGTTACCTATAAGGATGACAAACAGGAAGTGTCGGATAAGATCAAAGCATTGATCAAAAAAGGTGAATATCCGGATAAACTCTGGAGCTGAACTGTTTTCTATTCTTTTTCAACAAAGTCTCTCTGCGTATTTAATCTGGTAAATCAAAAGCGGTTTGCTAATTTTGAGGCATGCTGAAAAGCGAGCATACAGCCTTCATAAAAAACAAAGCGCACGAATTGGGCTTTAGCTTTTGTGGTATCTCCAAAGCTGAATTTCTGAAAGACGAAGCCTCACATCTGGAAGCATGGTTGAAAAAAGGCTACCAGGGAAAAATGGGCTACCTCGAAAATCATTTCGATAAACGGCTCGACCCGACGTTACTTGTTCCCGGCGCTAAATCCGTTATCAGTCTCGTTTACAATTATTATCCTTCGCAGGATCTTTCGCAGCACTCGGAATTGAAGATCGCCAAGTATGCCTATGGTGAAGATTACCATTCTGTCATTAAGGATAAGCTTAAAACCTTTCTTTTTCTGATACAGGAGGAAATTGGTGAGGTTCATGGCCGCGTCTTTGTCGATTCAGCGCCGGTAATGGAGCGTGCATGGGCCAAACAAAGCGGGCTGGGGTGGGTTGGGAAAAATTCTCTTCTTTTGAATCGCAGTATGGGGAGTTTCTTTTTTCTCGCCGAGCTGATCATCGATCTCGATCTCGAATATGATTCACCGGTGAAAGATTACTGCGGGACCTGTACGGCCTGTATGGATGCCTGTCCAACGGATGCCATTACCGAACCATACGTTGTCGACGGAAGCAAATGCATTTCCTATTTCACTATTGAATTGAAAGAAGAAATCCCCAACGATGTGAAGGGCAAATTCGAAAACTGGATTTTCGGATGTGATATTTGTCAGGATGTTTGCCCGTGGAATAGTTTTTCGAAGCCCCATCAGGAACCACGTTTTAATTCCGGCGCAGATTTCAGTTCTCTGTCGCAAAAAGAATGGAAGGAAATGACGAATGAAGTTTTCGATAAAGTCTTCAAGTCGTCAGCTGTGAAGCGCGCCAAGTTTGATGGGTTGAAAAGAAATATACTATTCGCCAGCGAAAAATAATTATCGAATGCTGATCACGACTTCTTCGGCAATCTTCCGGTTCGCCTCAAAGGCTAACTTTTGATAGTTCACCAGGTCGATGATTGTTCCGATGAAACAAAGTCCACCGGTCAGGAAATACAAAATTCCCATGCCGATCTGGTTGAGTATCATTCGTTGAATTCCGGCAAAACATACAAAACCAAGGAGCGTAAGAATTAATATCAACTGCGGATCTTTTCTTCTGGCGCGGTAAACACTGGCGAACGTGCGGGCATTCTCATCATTCATATCTTTGATCAGATTCTGAATGTAGATCATTTCCTCGCCGGTAACTTCCGGAAGTACATCAATTATTCTGGCCATACATTTTACGGTAAAGTTTAGAGAGCTGTATAATTCTGCAAGATAAAACAATGACGGCAAAAATCCCTAGCGGATGCGCTTCAAAAGACCGGTGAATTTCTCCGTGTAATAAATACGAAACAGAATGTCCTAATCCACAACCCGGACAGAAATCAAATCCGAGATTGTATAAGGGGCATAAAGTGAAATGATTTGTTTCTGTCGGCTTATGGAGAGCAAGCGCCATCAGCGACAGCAACCAAATCACCGCTTCAACTGGAATTTTTCTGATCATTCAACAAAAGAAAATTTCAAACCGGAATAGGTTTCTGTAACTTCCTCCAGGATAACCGTCACATCCTGGTATGTATCCGCCTCCACCAGCCTGGTACGGAAAGGTTTAAAATCGGGAATTCCTTTAAAATAATTTGTATAGTGTCTGCGCATTTCGAATATACCCAGACGGTCACCCTTCCACCGGATGGAGAAATCAAGGTGTTTTTTCGTTACACGGATCCGTTCAATCATATCGGGCGGAGCAATATGTTCGCCGTGTTTAAAATATTCTTTGATCTCGTTGAAGATCCATGGATAGCCAATGGCTGCGCGGCCGATCATAACGCCGTCAACACCATACTTATCTTTATAGGCCAGTGCTTTTTGAGGTGAATCGATATCGCCGTTGCCAAAGATCGGGATTTTCATCCGCGGATTATTCTTGATTTCCCCGATCAGCGTCCAGTCGGCAGAACCTTTGTACATCTGCGCACGCGTACGTCCGTGAATCGTTAGCGCTTTGATGCCTATGTCTTGCAGTCGCTCTGCTACTTCTACGACATTTTTACTGTTGTCGTCCCATCCTAACCGTGTCTTAACGGTAACGGGCAAATGCGTGGCCTTTACGATCTCCGCCGTCATCTGTACCATTTTTGGTATATCCTGCAGCAGGGCAGCGCCAGCACCTCTGCATGCCACAGCCTTTACCGGACAGCCATAATTAATATCGATCAGATCCGGATTCACTTCAGTAGCGATCTCAGCCGATTGCACCATGTTGCCAATATCACCGCCAAATAACTGAATACCGATCGGGCGTTCATATTCAAAAATATCCAACTTTTGACGGCTTTTGGCGGCGTCACGGATCAATCCTTCCGAAGAAATGAATTCAGTATACATCAGATCCGCACCGCCTTCCTTGCAAACGGCACGAAAAGGCGGATCACTAACATCCTCCATAGGCGCCAGCAGAAGCGGAAATTCTCCCAATTCTATATTACCGATTTTTACCATCTTTGGCACAAAGTTAAACCTTTCTTTACAATGTCGGAATTTGATGAAGGTCTTCAAGAACGTAACCCGGTTGTCTCATTGCTTTTGATTCTGGTCGTGGTGTTTATCGGTTTTGTTGTAATTGGACCTATCGTCGGTTTTGTTTTATCATACCCTCTTTTTCCGGGTACCCTTTTAGAGTATGCAAACGCCATTCAAAATATACCGGAGCATCCGGAACTAAAACTTCCTTTGTATATCCTTCAGGGATGTGCGACGCTGATCGGTCTGATCATTGCTCCAATATTATTTCTGAAAATAGAACGGAAAAAATTCCTGGATTTTTCCAAGCATCAGTCAGTAGGGATTACACCCTTGCTTATTACAGTCTTTCTGGTTATCGCATTCATGGCGGTTGACTCTGTTTTCATTCAATGGAATGCATCTATCCATTTTCCTGATTTTTTAAAAGGTTTTGAGGAATGGGCACGGGAAAAAGAAGACGTTGCCGAAAAAGTGACAAAAATGTTGACACATTTCGATTCCATGGGAGAAGTGATGCTGGCGATCCTGGTGATTGCTGTGCTACCGGCTATTGGCGAAGAGCTCGTTTTCCGCGGAATGATCCAAAATGAGTTCTATCGCGGAACTAAAAATATCCATCTCTCTATATGGATCTCAGCCATTTTATTCAGTGCCATCCACATGCAGTTCTTTGGGTTCGTTCCGCGCATGTTGCTGGGAGCGCTTTTCGGATATCTTTATCATTGGTCAGGGCGCTTAAGTATTTCCATCCTTGCACATTTTGTAAACAATGCCTTCTCCGTTTTAGGAATTTATTTTTCACAACGAGGCTATATAGACGAAGATGTTGTGGAAAGTACGGAAGCCCTTCCCTGGCCAGGCGTGTTATTCGCTACAGTTGTTACCCTTTTTCTTCTATACTATTTCCGGAAGTATTATGAACCGAAAGAAAGCCTTTCTTAGTGCGCCCTTTGCAAAAGTGAATATATTTGCCGGAACGCTCTCGCATACCTGTCATCCTTAATTTTTTAACGTGACGTCATCTTTATCAAAGTATACTAATTTAACACAACGTATCATTACTGGCTTACTTGGTTCTGCCGGTATCATTGCCGGCATTTGCTACAGTGAGTGGACGTACCTCTTGATTTTTTTTATTATCTGCCTGTTCTCCCTGCTTGAATTCTACAAGCTGGCAGGATTGGATGGTTTGGTGCCACAAAAAACATTCGGCACGATCTGCGGTGTATTTATTTTCGTTCTTTCTTTTTTCGTGGAGAAGCACGAAGTCTCTTCACGATACTACGTGTTGATCTTTCCACTCATTTCATTTGTTTACATGATCAAGCTCTATAAAAAATTCGAGCGCAAGCCTTTCACCAATATTGCCTTTACTTTTTTAGGAATATTTTATGTGGCCGTTCCGATTTCTCTTTTGAACGTTGCTGTATTTGAAGACGGATCGTATAATTTTGAAATTATTTTCGGCTGCCTTTTTATTTTATGGGCAAGTGATACCGGCGCCTATTTTGCAGGAACATTTTTCGGAAAACGAAAACTTTTCGAGCGCATCTCTCCGAAGAAATCATGGGAGGGATTTTTTGGAGGCGCCTTACTGGCCCTCATTTTTGCATTTGGCGTAGCGCACTTTTTTCATACGCTGAGTCTTCTGCAATGGATCATCGTCGGCTTCATTATCATTGTAGGAGGCACCTTCGGCGACCTCGTTGAATCATTGCTTAAAAGAAGCATTGAGATCAAAGATTCCGGCACCGCCTTACCCGGACATGGGGGTTTTTTGGACCGGTTTGATGGACTTTTCATATCAGCCCCTTTCATTGTTTGTTATCTGGAGATTTTCTAAATCGATCTGGATTTTAATGAGATTTTAATGTGGCTTTGATCTTGAGCGTGAGATTTTTAACCGCTGTAAAAACGAGTGAACAAATGAATTTAATTATCTTGGCAATCGTTCTAGTCTCGTAAAAATTTTTGTCGTAAATCACATTTATATCTGACCATCGCTAGAAACTAAATTCTTTTTTATGGCATACATTGAACCGGCACCGTTGAAAGATAAAGAGAATCCTTTCGAAGCAATGATGTCACGATTTCAGGAAGCTTCCCAAATTCTGGGTCTGGAAGAAGAAATTTACAACGTCTTAAAAATACCTGCCCGTCAAGTTATCGTGGCCCTCCCCGTGACCATGGATGACGGAAGCATACGGGTGTTTGAAGGTTACAGGGTCATCCACTCCACCATCCTCGGCCCTTCGAAAGGTGGTATCCGGTTTGATCCGAATGTAAACATCGATGAAGTAAAGGCATTGGCAGCATGGATGACGTGGAAGTGCGCCGTGGTCGATATTCCGTACGGTGGAGCAAAGGGTGGTGTTACCTGCAATCCACGAGAAATGTCTTCCGGAGAAATAGAGCGATTGATGCGCGCTTATACACTGGCGATGATCGATGTATTCGGGCCAGACAAAGATATTCCTGCACCTGATATGGGAACCGGGCCACGCGAAATGGCATGGTTGATGGATCAGTATTCTCGTGTGCAGGGCATGACTGTGCAGGCGGTTGTTACCGGAAAGCCCATTGTTTTAGGAGGTTCTTTGGGAAGAACCGAAGCCACCGGCCGCGGGGTCATGGTATCGGCCCTGGCCGCTATGGAGAAATTAAAAATCAATCCCTATAAAGCTACCTGCGCCGTTCAGGGTTTTGGAAACGTTGGTTCGTGGGCAGCACGTCTTTTGCATGAAAGAGGCCTGATCGTTCAAGCCGTCAGTGATATCTCCGGTGCATACTTTAATGAAAAAGGAATCGAGATCGATAAAGCTATTCAATACCGTGAAAGCAACAAAGGATCCCTGGATGGTTTTCCGGGAGCAGAAAAATTGAAGGGAGAAGAGCTGCTCACCCTTAACGTGGATGTCCTTGTGCCGGCGGCCACCGAAGATGTGATTACGCATAAAAATGCACCCAACATAAAAGCGAAACTTATTGTGGAAGGCGCCAACGGCCCAACATCATCAAAGGCCGATAGTGTTATCAATGAAAAAGGCATTATGGTAGTACCTGATATTTTAGCCAATGCGGGTGGTGTTACCGTATCTTATTTTGAATGGGTCCAAAACCGGCTTGGTTATAAATGGACAACCGATCGCGTGAATCGCCGGTCGGACCGTATTATGAAGGATGCATTCAACAACGTCTATAAAATTTCACAGGAGTACAATGTGCCAATGCGCATCGCAGCCTATATGGTAGCTATTGATAAGGTTGCCAAGACCTATAAGTACCGTGGCGGATATTAATCAAGAATTAAGAAGACATCTTTTAGAAATCAACGCAACAAACGTAACTTTGTGCGACGGCCATGAGGCCGTTTTTATTTCCGTACTTAATTAAAGCTTAACCATGACCATTCACCGTGAAGGACGTTTATTATTATTCATTTTATTGATTATTTTTTTTGGATTAAACTGGGCCATCGCATATTATTTTCCTGTCCACAAGGCCCTTCAAAATAGTATTATCGGTGCCAGCATAGTTTTTTACCTGATCATCCTTCAATTTTTCCGGAGTCCGGTTTTCAGCATTACTAAAAATGATAAGCACATAATCGCTCCGGCCGATGGGAAAGTAGTGGTTATCGAAGAGACAGAAGAAACAGAATATTTAAAAGGCAAACGGAAACAGATTTCCATCTTCATGTCGCCCGTCAATGTTCATGTTAACCGTATGCCGGTGGGAGGTATCATCAGCTTTTTTAAATATCATCCTGGAAAATATTTGGTTGCCTGGCACCCTAAATCCAGCACTGAAAATGAACGCACCACCGTTGTTGTCAAAACTAAAAATGGTGTTGAAATTCTATTCCGGCAAATAGCCGGTGCGCTCGCACGAAGAATTAAATGGTACGTAAAAGAAGGTCAGACCCTGGCACAAGGCGATGAGTTTGGATTTATAAAATTCGGTTCGCGTGTCGATATTTTCTTACCCCTGGAATCTAAAATCACCGTTAACATTGGTGACGTAACAAAGGGTGGCCGTACGGTGATTGCAGAGTTATAATCTAAATCCTGCTTAATCTTAAAGAAACAAGGATATGTAATAATTTAACACTCCTTGCAATCGTTTTAATTTCTTCTTTTCTTATCTTTGAACTTGGGGAAACATCTCTACAATTTTTATTATATTATTGACCTTTTTATCCCAGAAGATTAAAAACGAATAAACCCAATTATCATGCCGCAGTACAACACATTAAAGTTTGCTAATAATCGTCAGGACTTTTTTGTTACGTTAAACAAAAGGGTAAACGACTATTTCAAATCGAATGATCTCTGCCGTCATGCGAATCTGGAAATGAAGATCAAAACAGTCTTTATGTTCTCGTTGTACTTCGTTCCGTATCTATTGATTGTTACCGGTATAATAACCAACCCCTGGATATTGTGGTCGTTCTGTGCCGTGATGGGTTTTGGAGTCGCCGGAATAGGATTATCCGTGATGCACGATGCAAACCACGGGGCCTATTCAAACAAACCCTGGGTAAATAATTTGCTGGGTTATTCCTTGAATTTGATCGGCGCCAGCGCCTTTAACTGGAGGCTTCAACACAACGTTCTCCACCACACGTACACCAATATTCACGAGGCCGATGAAGATATCAGTCCGCGCGGTGTTCTTCGCATGCATCCGGATTCTGACTGGAGAGCGCTTCATAAATTCCAACACGTATATGCATGGTTCTTGTACGGACTCATGACATTGGTGTGGTGTACCATTAAAGATTTCGTGAGAATTATTAACTATGAAAAGAGCGGTCTGGTAAAAAAACAGAAGGGCAATATTCGTAAAGAATGGATTATTCTGATCGCTACCAAGATCGTTTACATCGGTTATATTTTTGTCATTCCTTCTATACTTCTTCCATCACTCGCCTGGTGGCAAATACTCGTTGGCTTTCTAACGATGCACTATATCGCCGGTTTTATCCTGGCTATTATTTTTCAACCTGCTCACGTAATTGACGGCACCGAATATCCTTTAGCAGACGACGAAGGACAGTTAGAGAACAACTGGGCCATCCATCAACTGTTAACGACAACCAACTTTGCCAACAAGAGCAGAATCTTCTCCTGGTACGTGGGAGGCCTGAATTTTCAGGTAGAGCATCATCTGTTCCCAACGATCTGCCATGTACATTACCGTAAGGTTTCTGAAATTGTAAAAGAGACTGCAGAGGAGTTTGGATTACCGTATAAAAATGCACCGACATTTCTCGATGCCCTGGTAGGTCATGCAAAATTGCTGAAGCAGTTAGGTGAACGACCGGACGTGGTTATCGCCGCGCCAGCCTATTAAAAAAGTTTAGATCAGGATTTCTCCAATCCAAAAAGGCCTTTCGGATTTTATCGTTATTGATCCATCTTTTTCCGTGACTAATGTTCCCGGTTCACGTTCTTTTACTCCAGTGAAGAACATACCTGCATTATTCGTACATTTTATCTTCAACACTGTTTCTTCCGGAAACCATTTTTTAAACTCAGCGGAAACGACCGACCATTTCATATTCTGCGTTATCAGCGATACAAAAAAGTCTCTGGCCATGGTTGAAACCTGGTCGAATGTAATGGCCGTCGCGTCCATTATAATGTTGACTCCCTGGTGTTTTCGTGCCATTACAAAATCAATTCCCGTGTGCAACATCTCTTCATCCGACAAAAAAGAAATTATTTCCACGGGCCCCTGTTCGAGAAGTTTTTCCCGTAGAGACTCCGGTTGAATATTTCGCGTTAATACTGCATCAATTTTGATTCCCCAATTCAATACATCCTGCAGGGCCGTTTCCGCAACCACGACAAGCGGAGCCCACTCTAATAAGGGTTGGATCAATTCCAACGAAAGTGGCTGAATGATCATTAACGCAGGCTCCTGTCCTTCTTTGACAAAATGATGAGAAGACATCCTTGTGATTATGAAGTTTTACGTTACCTTAAGTAAGGTTCGCTGTAATTATACATAATTATCCGGGTTGACGGTCACCCAAATTAATTAAATTGCATTCTAATCTTTCAATACTAATCTTTCAATATGTTGTCGGCCAGCGAGTGTTATAAAATATTTCAAAAGAGTATTCTTGATTATCATGTTACCAATCATGTGGATACAATGCTGAAAAATCCATATGATTCAAAAAGCTTTGAAGCGTTGCTATACCATAAAAACTGGATCGACACCGTACAATGGCATCTGGAAGATATTATCCGTGCCCCGGAAATAATTCCGTCAGAAGCTCTTCAAATCAAAAGACGAATTGATAAGTCAAACCAGGATCGCACGGACGTAGTCGAAAAAGTGGATGACTATTTCCTGGAGCAGTTTAACGGCGTGGTCCCTGCCGCCGGAGCCCGCATCAATTCGGAAACACCAGCATGGCTTTTAGACAGGATGAGCATTTTGATGTTGAAGATCTATCATATGAAAGAGCAAACCGAACGGGTTGATGTCAGTTCGGAACACATCGCGAAATGCCAATTGAAACTGAGTATCTTACTCGAACAAAAAACAGATATGGAGCTGGCTTTTGATGAATTGATGGAAGATATTAGTCATGGCAAAAGACGATTTAAAGTCTATCGTCAGATGAAGATGTATAACGATGCTTCGCTCAATCCGGCCTTATACGCCACCAAAACATAATAAGAAATCTAACGGTTAAATAATAGATCAGAGGAAATTTAAAACTCAAACGATGACCCTCAAAAAGATACTGATAATCCGCTTCTCTGCTATGGGTGATGTAGTGTTACTGGCGCCCGTTGTCAAATCATTTGTAGCAGCATACCAGGATGTAGAA
>JGI24890J29729_1000815_pt1 | contig 16780 bp, 11 predicted proteins | sample FreactcultureFD7_FD_29729 | JGI IMG/M metagenome (IMG submission 29729)
TTTACCTGTGCAGTATATCCACGAGCATATGTGATGTTGGCTGTGTTAGTTGAGCCATATGTGGTTTGATGTTGCACCGCACTCACAACACCAGTGGCATAAGTGATGTTTGCACTGAGTCCTGTGCCCAATGCAGTGCCAATTGGTGTTATATAAATTACACTGCCTGTGCCTGCGCCAGATGTAACATATCCATTGCCATATAAGTTTAAGAAATTCTGTTGAACTCCAACTGCAGCATTGAATGTTGATGATGCAGTAGTGCCCCAAGACTTACCGGCCATGTTAAGATCTAATATGCTGGTAGTATTACGCAAACGGTCATTATTGGTCATAGTGTTGGCAGTCACTGGCCATGCACTTTGATAGTTCAATATACCGTTGGTAAATCGTGTGTTTGTGGTTTGGTAACTGCTTTGCAATCCAATGTTGCTTGTGGTAAACATCAGGTAACTGTCGTTACTGATCAAATTGTTGATGTTGGGATATGTTGGTGGTTGCAATACACCACCAATATACACAGGCGGATTATTCTTCATGTTCTGCCACAAGGGTGGCTGAATACCAGGATCACTGTATGGACTTGCATTAATTGTCACACGATTGTTAGTTGTGTCAACTAAGGTATTGCCTAACAAGTTGCCATTAAATGTTGTTCCACCACCTGTAGAACTAATTGAGACTACACCTGTTGAGGCATTAGCAGTGATACCTGAACCAGCAACAATAGCAGTTACACCTGCGTTGGTAATGCTGACTGCACCTGTTGCGGCATTGGCTGTAATACCCGTGCCTGCTGTGATACTTGTTACTCCACTAGAGCCACCACCAGTTGAATATGCAACACCATTGCTCCAGAATACGCCGTTTGTGGTTATTAAGTTACCTGCAATAGCAGCACCATTACTGGCCAACTGTAGTGTTTGTGTAGCCGCTACACCACCTGTATAGAATGTTAAATTGTCTGCAGTGCCAACGCTGATGCGTCCGCTACCTGTTGCATAATCAACAACAATACCATCACTGTAGGTGCCAGAAAATGTGTCAATTGAATATAAGCCATTATTGGCTTGTAGATAACTACCTGCTGTTAATGCACCAGTAGCAGTCATTGCACTGGCATTTACTACGCCAGTTGTTGCAATGACATCTCCTGTGTATGTGCCACCACTTAACAAGTTAGTGACATTGCTGTTGGTGTATGTGCCTGGTTGTGTGTTGGCGTTAATTGTAACAACGCCAGTACCACCACTTGGACTAATATTTAAATTAGTGCCAGCAACAATTTGTGTTACTCCACTTGAACCGCCGCCAGTTGAATAAGCAGTGCCGTTGCTCCAGAAGTAACCATTTGCACTGGCAATGTTGCCAACACTCACAGTGCCTGCCAAATAAGCAGTGACGTTGGTGTTGCTGTATGTGCCGCCTGTGGTTACAAAGTTGGCGTTGGCCCAAGTTTCAAATGAACCTAGGTTAGCACTTATGGTTTGTATTGCAGCATTGGCAGCAGTTTGTCCGCTGGTCAATGTGTCAATTTGATTGCTCTGTATGGTATTGCCTGCATCAACATATGACTTCATTGCTGTGTTGGCAGTTACTATTGCCGCATTGGCACCTGTAATTTGATTTTGTAAACTACCAGCATTGGCCTGTGTTGAATACGTAGCGTTGGCGTATGTATAGAAACTGCCCACATTGGCATTTATAGCATTAATTTGATTGCTTTGTATAGTATTGGCTGCCGTCTGTGCCGCATTGGCACCAGCAACGTTGGCATTGATTGCAATAATTGTGCTGTCTGTGGGCAAGTAGGCAGCAACGTTGGCATTACCATATGTTGAACTGCCGCCACCAGTGCTGTATGGTTGACCGTTACCGGACCAATACACACCAGTCGCAGTTAATATGCTACCGCCAGTTATTGCATTTGTGACATTTAATGAATCCAATGTACCAATACTGGTTATGTTGGTCTGTGCTGCTGTTGTCAGTGTGCCACCTAGGTTACCATTGTATGTAGGCAAGTATGCTGCCACATTGGCATTACCATATGTGTTATCTATAGTAGATGTTGCATAAGGTGCACCATTGGCCCAATAGTAGCCATTAGTTGAAATCACATTGGCTGCGGTAACAGTGCCTTGTGCTACATTAAGTGTATTGGTATTACCGTTCCAAAATAGGCCAACGGGTTGTGTTGTTAAAGTAACAAGATTGGTCTGACTACCGTCGAATCCATTACCGCCAAGTATTCTTGTGCCGCCATTTATAGATAATATGCCTTGTGTTGCTGTTAACGGGCCTTGAATTGAAGTAGTAGATCCCGGGACTATGGCCCAAGTGTCTCCTCCATCGAGACTTCTATATATGCCGCCATTAATACTGTTGGTGCCGGCTAGTAAAATTCCGCTGTCTAATTTAACTATGGTGTTGATATATTCACCATTTGACAACACTTGTGACCAATTAGTACCGTTGTCTGTAGATTTCCAAATACCTCTACTGGAAGTACCATTTCCAAAACATCCTGCTAATATGGCTGTCCCGGTATTTAAGAAAGAGACTGGCTGCATGCCATAAGGTGCGTTAGTTGCACTCCATGAAGCACCATCATCTGTAGAATAATAGACACTACGATATGTAGTGCCGCTTATACCTGCTAATATTCTGCCAGTGCCTGTATTGTATACTGCTTCTACGTAGCCATTTGTATAACTGGTACCTGTACCAAATGCATTTGTCCAACTGGCGCCATTGTTACTAGATATCCAAATACCACCTGCATTGCCACTACTACCGTAAGTTCTTTCAAAAGCTCCAATTGTGTTAGATCCGCTTGTGGCCCAACATTGATTGCTCTTACTACCATAATTGGCTAATGTGCTGGTCCAACTTGTTCCGCCATCAAGACTTCTATATATACCGTACGTGGTTCCTGTTCCTGCGTGAACGCCAGCAACAAACGCGGCACCAGTATAATAAGGAACATGATAATACCAAGTGGCATAAGTTGATGTAGTTTGTTGACTCCAAGTTGTACCCGCATCAGTTGATCTCCAAAAACCCAATCCAGCGTCGTAACCAGATGTACTGGCATATACAATGTTGCCTGACAAATTGTAGTAATTGATGGAGCCGGTACTGTTACCAAAATTATTAATCAATGTATTGGCATAGAATGTACTGTTATATGCACCAGGTAAGGCAGCATCAACAAACGGTGCTTGACTACCAGTAGCAGCATTACCTACAATTGGAATAACTGCCCAAGGATTAGTGCTGGTAGTAGAATAAATGTTAATGTTATTGGCAGTACCGCCCATATAACCAGTATAAATTGGCAAGTATGCTGACACATTGGCATTGGCATATACCTGTGTTATTAAAGTGTTAATTTGTGTTTGTTGGCTTGCCGCATTTGAGATAGTTGAATATGTGGCATTTGCATAGGTATAGAAACTGCCAATATTAGCATTTGTTGATTGTATTGCCGCATTAGCACCTGATAAACTTAAATTGGTTGCAGTTTCAAATGCACCCACATTGGCGCTTAATGTTTGTATTGCGGCATTGGCCGCAGTTACATTGCCGTTGATACTGGTAATGGCTGCGTTGGCGTAAATTTCATATGCACCCAAGTTGGCACTGATAGTTTGTATTTGATCACTCTGGACGGTGTTGGCTGCGTCAACATATGCCTTCATTGCAGTATTGGCAGTTATAATGGCAGCATTTGCTCCCGTAATTTGGCTTTGTAAACTTGCCGCATTTGCTATGGTACTATATGTGGCATTTGCGTATGTATAGAAACTGCCAATATTGGCGTTTGTTGATTGTATTGCCGCGTTAGCACCTGCAAGGCTTAGGTTAGTTGCAGTTTCAAATGCGCCCACATTGGCACTTAGTGTTTGTATTGCCGCGTTAGCCCCAATAATATTATTATTGATTGTGTTGATCTGATTGCTTTGAATCGTATTGGCTGCATCCACATATGATTTCATTGCAGTATTGGCTGTAGTGACTTGATTATTGACATAATTGGTCATTACAGTATTGGCTGCATCCACATATGATTTCATAGCAGTATTGGCAGTTATAATGGCAGCATTTGCTCCATCAATCTCACCTTGCAAAAAGTTGTATTGGTTGGTTAAGTTTGTTGCTGACACATTACCAGCAGTGACATTGCCTGTGTATGTGGCAGTTGCGGCCTGCACATCTCTACCATAAATGGTATTCCATTGCAGTGTTGGTGCACCTAAATTGTATACTGCATTACTTTGTGGAGTAATGTTGATGTTTGATTGCCAACTTGTTGAAGCATTGTTGAATCTCCAAGTGGCCAAGTTGTTACTACCAACATCAATACCTGCATTGTTCAATGCAGCACCTGAGGTTTGGTTATTACCAACTGTGATGTTTAAGTCATTTGTGGTAATGACATTTGAATTGATTGTTGTTGTGTTACCATATACAGTCAAGTTACCAGTAATAATTGTATTGCCACCAACCGATAAGTCAGTTAGTATGGATACATTGCCTGCCTGAATATTACCAGTGTACACAGTTAGATAGCTGGCTGCATTGGCGTTGCTGTAAACCTGTCCTTGTAGGGTCGTAATCTGTGCAGATTGTATGCTATTGGCAGCATCTACATATGATTTCATTGCCGTATTTGCAGTTACAATTGCAACGTTTGCTCCCGTGATCTGACTCTGCAATGAGGCCGCATTGGCAATGGTACTGTAAGTTGCATTGGCATATGTTTCAAAACTGCCCAAATTGGCACTAATGGTTTGTATGTTTACATTAGCACCAGTTATTTGATTCTGCAAACTACCTGCATTGGCTTGAGTTGAATATGTGGCATTGGCATATGTTTCAAAACTGCCCAAATTGGCACTAATGGTTTGTATGTTTACATTAGCACCAGTTATTTGGTTCTGCAATGCACCTGCATTGGCTTGAGTTGAATATGTGGCATTGGCATAGGTATAGAAACTACCCACGTTGGCTTGTAACGCACTAATACTTGCGTTGGCACCAGTTTGACCATTTGACAATGTGGTAATCTGATTGCTTTGTATGGTGTTGGCTGCATCAACATAGTTTTTCATTGCTGTGTTAGCAGTGGTAACTTGATTGTTGACATAATTGGTCATTGTAGTGTTGCCAGCATCTACATAATTCTTCATAGCAGTATTGGCTGTTATGATTGCGGCATTGGCACCATTGATCTGATTCTGTAAACTACCAGCATTGGCTTGCGTACTATAGGTGGCATTGGCATAGGTATAGAAACTGCCAATGTTGGCATTGGTAGCGGCAATTGCGGCATTGGCCCCTGCAAGACTTAGATTGGTTGCAGTTTCAAATGCGCCCAAGTTGGCACTAATGGTTTGTATGTTTACATTTGCGGCAGTTACATTGGCATTGATTGTGTTGATCTGTGCTTGTTGCTGTTGTGTGTTGGCATTTAGGTTACTGATTGTGGGATCAGTGTTGCTGCTCAAATAAGCCGCAACATTGGCGTTGCCATATGTGTTGATGACACTGCCACTGCTGTAGGGTTCACCATTGGGCCAAAATACTCCATTGACTGTGGTCAAGTTACCAATAGTAACTGTGCCAGCAAGTAATGCTGTTACGTTGGCATTACCATAGTTGGCAGTAACTCCGCTAAGAATACTGACACCATTGGGATATGTAAAGTTAGTAGAAACAATGGCACCATAGGCCTTGACATTGCCTGTGACTATGATGTTGCCCAAAGTACCGCCGGCCATGTAAGCACTGACATTGCTGTTACCATAACTGCTTGACGCAAATGGTGTGCCATTGGCATAAAAATAATTGTTTGTGTAAACTGCACCAGCGTTGATGTTGCCTTGTACGCCCAAGCCACCATAACTTTGTAAGGCACCTGTTGTGGTGCTGGTGCTGGGAATAGCACCATTGGCAATAATTTGACTGGCAATGGTATTGGCAGTGTATCTGGTAATGGTATTACCTTGCACATACAAGTTGCCCAATACTGTAATGTTTCCGGCTTGTATGTTTCCAGTGCTTGTGGTCAAATAAGCCGCAACATTGGCATTGCTATAGGTTCCTGCGCCACCACTGCCACCAATAAATGGTGCGCCATTGGCATAGTAATAATGGTCAGTGAAGATACCACTAAGGCCCAGGCCCGCACTTGACACATTACCTGTGTAAGTGGGCAAATAGGCAGCCACATTCAAGTTGCCATATGCGTTTTGAACTATACCTGTGTTACTGGAAAGTTGATACAGTCCAGTTGTATTTGTCACAGATACATTTGCGTTGCCTGTAAAACCATATAATGATGGCATAACTTAATCCTTATCGTAGTGAGTAGCGTCTGTCTCGTCTTGGTTGGAATATACTGGTTAACCTATTATGACCGCCAGCCCATTTACCTTTGTTGTTTTGATCTTCGACTGTGTTCCAAGCCTCATCAAATTTGGCTTTCCAAAAGCCAGCATCATCAAACATTTTGCGTTTGAGATAATAATTGTGTAGTGTTCCGTAAACATAACCTTCGGGCCATGACTGCAATACCACATTGTTCAGCACAGGTTCGTCATTGCTGTCTATGGCAAACAACAAGGGCCATGTGGTATAGTAATACATGTTGATGATATTGCCAGCACCCAAGCCTGGTGTAAATTCATAGTTCTGTCCTACTTCGCCAAACTTGCCACGATACACTTGCGGCACATTAACTGGATTCAAGAACATGTTTTCTACCAATTGCATTGTAATGATATCTCTATCACCAATACGATCATAAACAATCCAAGGACCTGAGTTTACACTAGTGCCTTGATTACCTTGATTAAAGAACAGGATGGGCTTGTTCATATTGGCGGGAATTGGCACATAGCCATTTTCATCTGCTGTGCCCGTTGTGGTATAGGGATCTGTGCGCAATGCTGGTAACTCAATGTTACGCATCATGAGTTCAGCCAAGTATATACACTGTTTGATCTCGCTGTTGTTGTTTGATCCGGTAAAGTCTTCTAGATAACTGACTAGGCCATTTGCGTCATTAATTTGTGTTGACATTAGTGTGTTCCTGCAAAATTAGCACCCGCAAAGAAGGCCTTTTGTCCAACTGCTGTGGGATATGGCACTTCTATGGGAATGGGTAACCGTCCACCTGGATAGCAGACAAAGTCATTGTATTCCTGTTGCACCACACGATAGAACTGTGCTTTCAGTGTTCTGTCGCGTTTGATGGTGTGCCAACTTAGGCCACCAAAGTATTTGTTGCCAATATCCTGTGCTAGGATTTCGGGTAGTTCAATCCACTTGTGGCCCAACTTGCCATCTGGCATTACTGGTGCTAAGGGATCCATGTATCCGGCTTCGGCACGTTTACGGTATTCTTGACATTGTTCACGTATATATTCCACGTTGAACTGTTCTTTTTGTATGTAAAACTTGCCATCTTCACGGCCAGTTGTTACACGTATGTTTCGGCTCTTGTTAAAATCGCTGCGTTTCCAATCGCCTTTCATGGCGTTGTATAATGCATCGTTTTTTAACAGTCTGTCTGCAATGCCGTTGTCAGTGGTAACTAGCCCACCTCGATCCATACGGTATTGATCTGGGTTATGTTCTGGGTCAGAGTCATCTAAGTAACTCTTGCGATTTCCTACGGAGTCAAAGTCGTTCATAACATTATTTAGTGTAAAGAAAAAGGGGCCGAAGCCCCTTTGAGGTTAATAAACTCGTTGCTGAGTTTAGAAGCTCTGTGCGTCCCACGAATTCAAACGCAATACGAATGCGCTTGGGCGTAGTGAACCACTAATACCGATTTGGTTAGTAGATCCAAGTGTTACACCAACGTATGTTCCGCTTGCACTGATGTCATTTAAGACAGCAACGCCTGCTGGGTTACGAACAATTAGTGTTCCTTCCATGATGAACTGATCCAAACTAGCGTCAGCATTTGAGAATACTTCGTTGTTTGGTCCTAGGTCACGTAATGAACCCCACTGCAACACTTCTTCGTTCAAGAAGTAGATTTGGTTGCTTGCACCAATTTGGTCCATGATCCAAGAATCAAAGATCTCATAAGTGTAATTGAAGTCACCTTCATAAGTGGCAATTGTGTCACCACGCTCGCTGTTAACACGGTTGATACCACGGCTTGTAGGCATAGTATCGCTCAAGTGTGTACGCAAACTTGTTGGGCAAACAATAGTGCGGATCTTGGCGTTGAAGCGTTGTTCTGCAACAGTAACCAATTGCTTGTACAGGCTAGGAGCAAATTGTTGCAACTGGCTTGTATAAGTGTAGTATGAACTACCTAGGCCTTCACCGTTGTTGGTAACAGTTGTTGAACCTGATGCACTTGCTGTTCCACCAATAACGAAAGCACGTGTGCCGCTAGTGATGGTTTGATAACCAACTGTGTCGCTACCTTCTAAGTTGAAGTTAGTTGTAACACGGTTAGTAGCGACTTGCAAGTTACCTGTGCCATCACCAGAGTTAATACTGTATGTGCCAGCGAACGAGTTCAAAGAACCCATACGACGACCAGTTTGAACTGGGCTTTGTAACGCAACGTTACCTGTTTGTGCGTTAGCACTTGCTGAACCACTTGCGCCATATGCTAGACCAGCTTGGCCCGAATACTTGGTTCCGATTTGGTCATTACGAACCAATTGTGCTTCTACGTCGAACATCAATTCAATCAGCTGTTTTACTTCCTGATATGATTGTGGATCTCCGCCCGATTGTTCAACGGCACGTGCTGTACCAGTTGCACCAACTGTGGTTTGGAAAATCTGTGTGTAGTTGCCCATGTTAGCACGTTGGTTTGATTCAGCGTTGGCTGAACTAACTGCGGCACCTTCTGGAACTGCTTGGATCTGTGGTTGACGATAAACGTCGTTTGTCCACAGGGGCAAAGTGCTAACCACTTTACGCTTTTTTGCCATACACATGTTTAGAACAGGTGTGTCATCCTTAACGCGGTTTGATACGTCTAAGTCTAGATCTTTTACGACGATGTCTGTCTGGTATGCAGTTGTTCCGTTACCAATCGCCGTTGTTGTAATAGTTGCCATTATAATCTCCTTAATTAGGCTCTAATTTATTTAACGTCTTGCGGCACGCAAACTCTGTAAGCGGGCTACAAGCAAGTTATCTGCGGCTTTTTTATCACCGCTCCTGGCTTTTTCACGAAGATTAGACTCGTTGTCTGCTGCACCACTGGGCATGGCTGTTCCTGCTTTACGATTAGTCAGTGCGGCTATGCTGCCACCTGCTGACTTGGTCTTGGGTCTGTCACGATACTTTAGTCCGTCTCGTAATAGGGATAAGATATGCTCATCCGCTGAGATTAGGTCTATGTTCTCTATGCCGGGGACAATTTGTCCTCGAGCACCAGCCCAGTCCTTGCTTACTTTCTCACGAACTTCATTAAAAACATATGAATTACGCAACTCCTTGTCCTGAAAGTTTTTACGGTTAGTGTCAATAAATTCTTGAACTTGTTGACGCTTGGCGTTATAAAACTGATCAACCTTTGGCTTCAACTTTGCGATTGTTTCACTCTGTTGTTGAATGTAACGATCGTTTTGTTGCATCGCTGCTTGGATACGTGCCTGGTGGGCTGGATCCTGCGTTGTTGCCAACTGTTGCTGGAAGGTGGTATTGTAGTTCTGTGTCCTTAATATTTCATCGTAAGCCTTTTGTAGCTCGGGACGTACAGTAAACTCCATGGCCAATAAAAGTCCATCAGTTTCCTGACGACGCTGATTTTGATATTCATCAAACTCGGCACGCTCAACTTTTAACTGCCTTGCATCTTCGCTAATTGCGGCTCCTTGGCCCAGTATGCTTGCTGCCTTCTTAGCATCAATAACTACTTCTTTACCATTTCGCATAAATTTGAACTTGGCGTTCGGATTAGTTTCTGCAAAATCAATAAAATCAATTAGTTCATCGCTAGACGTGTCCACTGTGCTTACCTCTTCAGGGGCATCAGTTTCTGCGTTGGCATCAGCATCTTGTGCTTCTGTTACTACAACTTCTGGTTCGGCGTCGTCTACGACAACTCCTTCTGGTACCACAGGGGCTGATGTTGCTGCCGCAACTTCTACACCTGTCTCGATGGGCTTAGTAGCTGGAGTCTGATTACGCATTGCGGTCATCTTCGCGGCTATTGATTCTAATCCTAAATCGACTTTGTGGGCAGGGACCGTCTCTGTTGGGAGATTAGGTTTGTCCTGGACTATTGCATCCATACTTTACCTTTCTTAAGTGTTGGGCTCTAAAGATTGCTCTTGTAAAGTTACCACACGATTACGTAATACAACTTGCCTTTTGAGCAAGTTGATAAATGTGTCCATGGCATTGAAATGATTTGCCAACGCAATACGTCGTTCATTGTCTTCTGCGCTATATCCTGTAACTTCTACTAGCGAATCCATATTCTCTAGTTGGAACTGACGCACAAACAATACGAAGTCTCTACTTTTCAGTAGATTCTCTGCAGCACTACCCAATTGTTTGACTCTGTCAGCACTTGCTGGCGAGAGTTTGCTCAATTCTGTAGCACTAACAAGGCGATTATTAAACGCCTCCACAACGTCTTCGTTAATCATATCAATTCCAATCTATTAATTTTATTTAGTTTATTTGTAAGCAGTGGCTTTGTGTTCTCCAATGAGAGCAACACCTTCCAATTGCTTACTTGCACTTGTGCCCTGCACGTCGGCTTGTATTTCAGCGGCACGTGCTTCATCCAGTTTGGCTTTTGCTATTTTGGCTTGATCATCTGGACTTGGGCCTTGCTGTTTCTTGTGTTCTTCAGAGGCCTTGATCATTTCTGTTACTTCTGCTTCTGTTGGCAAGTAAACATCGCAGTCTTTTACGCCCAAGGCATACAATGCATCTTCGTAGGGCTTGCGAATCTTCTTGAACATGGCCGGAGTCAGCGTACCTTGTGCAACTGTTGCACTGACTGTGGTGTACAATTGCGTTTGTGTCTGTTGAATAATCTGTTGACGTTGTAGTGCGTTCTCATCTGAGCGCATACCTAAAGCCAAATCAATGTGTATGGTCTTACGATCGTTAAAGTTCATGTCTTCAACGTTTTGATAGTCTAAGAATATGGGCTTGCCCTCTGGGTGAAACTCTTGTGCCAATTTTTTAACACCATAGTCATCACCATACTGTATCAATGTGCGCCAAATCAACCAAATAGCATCCTTCAAACCCTCTGCTGAGTTCTTGACTGTATTGTCTTGAATGATTTGATTTGGACTCAGTGCCAATTGCAGTTTAATACCTGAGTTACCAGGTGCCATAACTTCAGGATTGAACACATCTTGTGGTGAGGTCATGCCCACCATGGCCATTGTATCCTGTTGTAAGCGTGTCATGGCAGTGTCTATGAACTGCAAGTTACCGTTAGGCAAAGGCAATGGATAGATATCCTTGGCAGGATCGAACTTTGAATCCAAGATAAAGATGGCTGCTTCGCCATCTTGGATCATTTCAAAGTCCAACTTGTCGGGTTTGACACCAATACGTGGTGTTGCCTGTAACAGGCCCATCATGATTTCTGCACGATGTGCGCTTGTGGCATACTCTTGCATGGGCACAACTGATTCTGCAATGCTCATACCATAAAAGTTTTGTGGCAAGGGTTTTGGACACATGTTAGCAATGGGAATAAACTCTACTTCACGTGCCGATATCACATACTGTCCTGAATATATCAATTCAATTAGTTCTAACTCACCATCTCCGTCAATGTCATAACGGTTGTAAACTGTCAACACAGTGACTTGACGTGCTTCTGCTTCCAAACTTGCATAGCCCATACTGGGCAAGCCATTGATGGGGACTGAGTCACGTGCGTGTAGCGCAAGATTGTTCAGCAATGATCCTGCTTGATATGCACCCACGTTTGAGTACTGTGCATATATCTTAAATTGTTCTAGGTCAATGTCGGGATACAGTTCTGTTGCTTCCTGTATGGTCATGGGCTTGTAGTATCCACAGAAGGGTTGTTCTTCAATTGATATAACTGTGGGATCACACATCCAATAGTGTTGTGCAATGGGACGGAACTTGATGTTCAAACTGTAGCCAGTAAGTTTATACTTGGCTTCATATATTGTGTTGCGATTGATACTGTCGACCATTTCGTCTTCGGTGGTTTCCATTTCAGCATCGGGTGCCTGCATTTCCAAATAGTCATCTGCTCCAGCTTCAGCAGCTGTGGCCTGTGCCATTCTATGATCCAGTAGGGCCTGCTTTTGTTCTGCTGGCAAGTCTTGTTTGAACTGTTGCAGTTCCTTCATGACCTGTTCCATGTCTACTCCGGTCTTACGGCGACTTTGTTTGAATGCTTTTAAGCCGCCTTCGGCTGCTTGTTGTTCAAATGCACGTAATTGATCCAAAGTGCCTTGTGTTGTGATGTAGCGTACAAAACTCTCACGCATGGGGCTAACCATCATCTCACCATTCTTGTGCAACACAGCATCCATGACCCAGTGTTGTAGGATTTGATGTGGATCATTGTTTTGGTTAATGATCTTGTTGACCATGTCTGTGGCTTGACGTGCTGCCGGCGCATCTGCTTCATTGTCGGCTACAAACTCAAATTTGATTTCGCCGTTTTGTGCAAGTCCCTTAGTGATAACCGCACTTGCATAATCAACTATGGGTTTTACCACAGGGTGAATGTAGTCAATGCCGTTTACTGCTTCTGTACTCTGTGTAACTGCCAATACCAAGTAGTGATAGTCTGAGGCGCGATTGATGTTGTTCTTTGTGGCCAACAAGCGCAAGTTGGCTGCACACTTGGCGTCCAACAGGCCCTTCATTTTAACGAATCTTGCCATCATGCCCTTGGCGTTGTTCAAGTTCGAAATTACTGTGTTTTTTATATCCAACATGGACAGGATCCTATCATATTATCTATTATTTAGTGTGCTTTAACCATGAGGGTTATGTGGCTGTTTCCACTTGGGCACTTCTTGACTACGGGCCCACTGTGCGCTGCGATATTGATGTTTGTAATCACGCATACGCTGTTGTTGAGTGCGTCCATCCCAGGGTTCTGCCAATCCGTTCAAACATCCTAGCAAGGCATATCGTGCTGAATCAATGCAGTCATCAGGATCTGAGAAACGACCTCGATCATCAGCGTAGTAGTTCTGTGCTTCGCGCAAGAACTCCACACAGTTTTCATTGATGTGTAAGGTACCGATCTCCAACATTTGTCGCATCACGTTGACACCATAGGCCTTGTGATTGGTTCTGCGTCCTTGATCATCTGGTGGATTCATGATGGCTTCTGGATGCACATTGAGTTCGTATTGTTCAAACAGTTCACGTATGCTTTGGCTGGTCATGGTATAGCGACCCTGTGTGCTGGCATCAGCAGGCAACACTATGGGTGTGCCAAACACTTCGGGACGCATGAGATGATTGATATAGTTCATGGGATTGGCTTCTTCAATGCCTTTCACAATGATCTGTGTGTGCAACCAAGCCTCACGCTCTTCGGGATGCCAATACATTAGACTAACTACAGTCTTATCATTGACAAGGCCAAGGTCAAGAGCAATAATGCGCTGAATGCCAGTAACATTACGCAGATCATAGTCACCAGTTTTATAGGTAGGCCAATTGCGTATTTGAAATACCGCGCCCTTGCCCATAACAGGCACACCATTACGACGAGCGTCGCGCTCATGAGGAAGATAGTCACGCTCCAACTGTCTGCGAGTCTCCATAAGAAGAAACGGCTCACCCCACGGATCATATTCTGGAACGTCATCCCAACTTACTCGTATGTGTTCGTAGCCTTCTTCGTGATTCCAAAACTTACTGACTAGTCCGTTAAGGCCTTTGAGCGGGGTGAAACTGCAAAGCACTTGACCTTGTGTAGTAGCAGTTCTGGTAACAATCTCGCTAAAGAAGTCGTCAGGCGGTTGCTCATCAAAAACTGCCAAATTGAGTTTAAATCCTTGCATTTGTCTAACTTCCTGTGTGTAGTTGGCAAATAGGAGATAGCTGTTACTGCCGCTACTGTGACGTATCTCAACCCCAATACAATTAGCGCCATCACTACGCATAGTGTCAGGGACCACACAACTACGGGGTATAGCACCAGTGCCAATAGCATCTTTAATTTTGACATCGTTTGTTCCTAATAATTCATTTTGCAACACCAGAGCCACCTGGCTCCAACCCTCTCCCGCAACCATGGCAGTAATGGCTTTGTCAAAGCGTTTGCCTGTCCACCAGTCGGGATACAATCCTGTAAGGTGCATGGCAGTTTCATAACAGGTACTTACTGTCTTACCAATTCGATTGGCGGCAAGTATGCCCCTACGTGAACTTACACCAGTTGCAAAGAAACGCAATTGATGTTCAAATGGCCTAAAGTATTTAATTTGGTTGTATCGCATGTCCTCATGCACCGCCATGACCAACCCTTCAAAGGCCACTTTTTGGTCTGATGTCATGGTGTTGAGATTGTTCACAGCCAAGCTGTTGGAATCACAAACCCAACGTATGGCACGGCGCATCAACACAGTGTTGTCCAAGGCCATTTAGAAACCCTGACGTATTTCGTTTAGTCTTGCTGCCGTTTCGGCTAGGTCGCGTATTTCGTGTGGTGTCATGCGCCAAGTGTCGGGGTTGGCCACATCCACTCCATCGCGTTTGTCTAGACCCATTTGCAAGCGTTCCATTACAAGACGCAAACAATGTTCTACTTGTGTGGGATACTTGTCAAGAAAGGCCTCGCGGTTAACACGGTTGACCTTTTGCATGATTCGAACATCGGCAGCCTGTTCAACAGCCCGCTGTTGGCGTTCAGGTCCTAAAGTCACATCAGACCCAATCTATCTTCAATGTGTGGCCAGTTCATGATCTTCCAAATGTTGTCTAGGTATTGATCCTTCTTCCATTCGTAATCCAGGGCATAGGCATGCTCCCACATGTCAATCAAGATCACAATGTCATCACGCACTTCATGATTCGGTATGGTTTTTACAGTGCCGTCAAGAGCAAGATATACCCAACCTGAACCATGCAACTTTAAGGCAGCATCTTTGATCAAGGCTTTTAGGCCTATTAGACTCTTGTGATGTCGTTGGATCAACTCCAGGGTCATAGGTTCGGGCGTGCCACCCTCTCCGGGCGCGGTGAACTGAGTAAAGTAAATGTCATGCAAGAAGGCTCCGGCACGATTGAATGTGGGACTCTCTCCGGCATTGTAATTGTCCACATAACGCTTGTATAAGTGACCCCAATGATAATTCAAGGTCTCACTACTTTTTACAGGTTCAAGGGCAGTTTCTGCGTAGGGCAGGGGTGTGCGTTTGAGTTTCATTATTCGCCCCAAGGGTTATCGGATACCAAGTCTCCAGCAAGAACAAAGTCGCGATCAATCCATATGTCCCATTGGTTTGATTTGTTTACTTTCATACGTGTCATGAAACTCTTAAGGCGGGTGCCCAATGGAGTAAGTTGTCCACGGTCATTGCGAATAATCTGTTCACCAGTTCTGCAGTCAATCCACACAATGCGTTCGGGTTGCTTTTGTCCAAACTTGTTGATCTTGGTGCCTAGGGCACGTTGAGCAATTGGTCCCAACACTTCATATGTGATCAGGTTGTTGGCATACTTGCGGAATATGACTTGACACTTTTGATCTTGAGCACGCCAGTCGGGATCAGGATGTGGAAATTGGTTGGTACTGAAGCGTGTGACTTCAGGTCCGGCGGCATCAATGAGTGCATCACGTGCGGGTAGTTCGCGTAAGGGCTCTGTGGGGATGAGTTCACTCTTGTCTAGATATGGATTCTCTGCGCCCAAGTATGCTTCATCAGGAATGTTGCCATTAAGTGTGTCCATGGCAATCTGATACTTTAGTTTGTTGGCACGACCCTTTAGATTCAACACAATGCCGGTTTGGTCATACACAAACTTTTGTAATTCAGTGGCATTGGGAAAGTCTGTCATGAGCCCTTCCATGTCAAACTCTATGCGGGTGGGCTTCGGCACTTGGGGTTTATCAGGCTCTAATCCTGATGGGATCACCGCGTCATCTTCGGCCATGGCAACTGTGTCGCTTGTGTCAGGATCCAAGTCCCATGCGTCTACTGACGGCTTCTTGTCTGTCTTTTTCATTACTGTTCCTTTAAAATATAATGTGCCACCAGTCGAACCAAAACACTTGTTTTAATCGAGTTCACGGCCCTGGTGGCCCGGCAGTGACTTTACTTTAGCGTCTTTGATTTGCTTTTAAAAGACGCCCGGGTATTGTCATGAATACTACCACCATTGGTGTATTCAAATTCTTTATACTCATGTGCGCGAGCAACATAAGCATCTTGAATCATTGTGGCAATTGGTTCACGTGACGCTTTGGCAGCGACAAAGTCACTGCGCTTCGATGCTGTGCCAGGATTCCCTGTTCTTGGACCTTGTGCCACGTTGACATTGTCTCGGTGATACTGGTTCTGACAAATGTCAGCTGAAGTGCGTGCTGCACGGTCTGCTTCGCGTTCAATCTTTACTGATTTTTTTGCTTGTGCGGTTATCATTTTTTAAATCCTTTTAGTGTTTCAGCAAGGCGGGCACGTTGTCCCAACTTGCCCCCTGCCTTCGCGGCCCGTGCCAACTTCTTTGCAGGTATCTTCTCTCCAGCTGGCACACCCAATTCGCGATGCAGTGCTCCAGGCTTACCAATGGCTGCCTGTATCCACTTGCC
>JGI24890J29729_1000816_pt1 | contig 16762 bp, 13 predicted proteins | sample FreactcultureFD7_FD_29729 | JGI IMG/M metagenome (IMG submission 29729)
ACTAAACCGGAAGAGGTTCTGTAGATGATTCCAATCCAATAACTGGGTAGCGGTAACTGCTCAAAAGGAATAAGCCCGATGCCCCAAGCAGAGAGAATGGTGCCGCCAACTAAAGCCCCAATGACTTTACTCAGGCGGTGTTTAGTTGGATCAGGTCTGTGGAAGAAGCCAGCCTTAAATTTCTGCGCCCAAGGTTTCATGAAAGTACTGTATTGAGGAGGGCTGACAAACCCGATGATTAAGAGTTACCAGACAAATGACATCCATTCGGGATTGATAGAAATATATCCGGTTAATTGAGCGTGTCAAGGCCTTGGATTCCCCTCGACCTTCCTGACTTCTAAGCGTGTGCTGCTAGCAGCGTTGCTTGCAAATTCACCTGATTCTAGTGAACAGTTTCCAATTGAATCCCAAAGAATTCAAACTTCTGTCCAAAACCTAAAAAATAATGTTGCTAAATTGTTGCGTACTCATCTCTCATGTTGCATAGCACAAAATAAAAAACTGAAAACTAACAGTCGGATTAAAGACACGCAATTGCAAATATTCCTATTTTTAAATCGCAAATTGAATAAATGTGCCAGGCTTTAGAAAGACAAATATACATTTGTCAACCTAAAGCACTGAAAGGATTCATAAAGAAATGCAAAATGACTATTTTATAAAGCTCTCAGATGTTGCTAAGAATCTTGGCGTTACTGTTTCAACGATTAAGCGATGGGAAGACAACGGGAAGTTTCCAATATTTCACCTAATTAATAATCAATACAGAGTTCATCAAGGCGAATTTGTAAATTGGAAGAAGAACAACTCAGTAAAGCGCCGCGATAAAAATGGTCAAATAACTGGTGCTGCCATCGAGAAAATTGGTTATTTCTTTTTCGGCGATGAAAACAATGCAGAATAGAAATGATAATTTACGTCCTACTTGGATTATTGATCATGTGCACCATATGTATTCACCGCTAATATTGGCAGCTGCGATGCTCGACATTCCCGAAAAACGATTAGAACAATTAGTTTCTCAGGGGAAGATTGACTACCTGAGCATCAATGGTGTTATTCGTGTTCCAGTAAATATGGTCAAGTATTCAAAAGAATTGAGCATCTTGAATGATGTTGAAAAAGAGAAACGCGGTGTTGCCTACGAAAATGCCATTCAATATCTGCACTTACACGCTTTCGACAAGCCCGAAAATAGTGTTCCGGGTGAGTACATCGATGGATGAATTTGAAAGTAATTTCTCATTTTCCGAGGATGAAGCATTAAAAGCGCTTCAAGCATCCAGAAATCGTAAATCTTATGACCGAACGATTTGTAGTTGTGGGCATCCCTCTGTCCACCATGGCCCTTTTCAGAATCAAATGTCCTGCAGTTTTATGAATAAGTATTGTCCTTGCAGAAGCTTACTTCCGGTTATTGAGGCGGAAGACCTGAGATTCTTTCAAAAGACAACGAATGGGGAAGGAGCGAACCACGCACTCGCTCTTGGAATTACGTCTTCAATTCGAAGCAAGAAGAAGATCCAGTGGGTTGTGAAACCCGTTTGCATGAACTGCAAAAGTGAAACAGAGCGCATTAGGCCTGTTCCCCTTACCTTGAACAATGAAAGAACATATAAATTAGGGCAACAAACTGTGCTCGCCTGTTACAACTGTTTGCCTTGATGAAGAGTAAGGACTTTTACTCAACTGGTCCGAGAGAATTACTCGGCGCGAAACTTGAATTGAAACCCACCTTGTCACCTGAACTCACACCACATCGAATGAATCTGTTTCGATCTGCCTCCGTTAATGTGTAGGTTTGATTTGTCTCCGAATCAATAACCTGAAATGGATCATCGAGGGAATCGCCTACGTACCATTGATAACTAACTTCGAATGTGCCTTCAGTGCTTGTTGCAGTTGCCGCAACGGTAAGGGTCGCTCCAACTTTGGCTTCACCGATTAATGTGATTTCGATATCAATTGAATCACTCCAGTCCGTTTCCATCCAAATAAATGAGCCTGTTTTGTACTTGTAAATCATCGTACGCAAGTTGTTCCAATCAATTTCTGTATAGGTGTCTAAGCGTTGGAAGAGCTCTTCACCATTTCGGATTCCCATTTCAGCAAAGAAATCTGCTCTCTTGGTTTGATCTATTGCGTATGAACTTTCCGTACCTGTTCCACCTGCAAGGCTTCCCAATGTATAACTTTCAATTTTTATATGTGAGTCATCAATTGTTAAGGTGTGAAATCCACCACCATCAATTTCAAAAGTCCGCGTTTGATTCATTGTTTGATCCAATCTCTCGTCTTCGGTTTTTTGGCACCAGTATTAATCATCCCCGCACCCGCTTTCGCCAACCCAAAAACCGTGGATTCCCAATTTTTCGCACAGAGCTTTAGCCTTCCTATATAAATTTGAATCAAAATCTGGACCAAATTCATAATAGGAATGTTCGCAATACTTGGCCGCTTCAAGAACTTTTTGGAAGTAATTGTCAGTAACAGCTTTACCTTTTCTTATTCCAAGGTGTACTCGAAGGACATCATTGAATCTTGGGTCAGTAGTCCGCCATTCTTTTAGACCTATTGCACCTTCAAAGATGAACATATGTACCCCCTTTATGCTTTAAAGGTATCAGGGGGAACTGACAATTCATCCCCCAGCACCGAAAAATCTTCAATCCGTAAATATTTCTTAAACGCATTTACCGACCGTGTTGTCGCCATTACCTTAGAAAGTGCGAACTTCGCCTCCCATATATCCAGACTGATAAATGTTTCTTTCCTCCACGCGGGGATTGATTCAAACAGCACCCGTGCTTGTAGATCGCCCCAATCTGCGATGCTCTGAAGCGTTTCAAAGAAGTTCATCAGCTGCTTAATACCTTCTTCCTGAACAGCCTTCGTAGCACTCACCGGAATACTTAATCCGTTCATGATCGAATGCCGCCCTAATGGCAACGTGACCCCGTTTTTATTCAAAAGATTTCGGTTGAATTTTAAGCAGACTTCACAAACATTCCACGAATATCGCCCAGTACCACCAGCTACGGATGCAGCACACAAATGGCACAGCTGATATCCATTGGGGCAATCAATCCCAGGATATGCCTTGTACTCCTCACAACCGCAACGCTGCATTCCACGGCCTAAAGATGTAAGTCCAAAGCATTTAGTGCATATAAACAAATCAATTGATGACATAACGAATACAGTCCTTAATGGACCTCATATAGAGACCCGCTCTTCCGGCGGTGTCATTCATCGCCAGCAGGTCTTCTTTAGAACCACCGTGCGCGGTTGGCGCGGTTGGTACTGAGCAAGCTAAAGGCTTATCGCTTAGTTCTTGACCTAGATTCAATTTTAGCGCTTACGACTGACAATTACCTGATTTCCCCAGTACGTGTCTGAGAGTTGCGTTTTAGACGTTACAAACGTTACTGACGTTACTGACGTTACTGACTTAGTTTGTTAAGAAGACTCTCTAGAGAATATCTGTCAGGCTTCTAACAATTGGTTTTGGTAACGTCAGTAACGTTTACTTCGATTACAAGCTATTGATCAATTCAATCAGTACCAACAATATATTCAGTTGAGTAGACTGATAAATGAACGACCCAGCTCTTTCTGTAAGTAGGGCCTAATTCTGATGCTCAATCTATTCTAGATGAGCTGTAATCGAAACTGTTTTTACTTTATATAGAAGTAAAAAGTAAAAAAAGGGTTGCTTGAAACAGCTAGCTTGCAATGCGCTTGACTTAAGCACTTTAATGCGGCCTAATACCAATTAGCAACTGATTGGGGGCTACCGTTTATTTATATAATGAAACTAGATTAGGAAAAAGAGAAGTTGTTGGGCCTCTAGAAATTTGGGGCATAGATACTGGGCCAGCATACGCAACAAGCCTTAGAAGTCATTGTGTGACTCATAGTGGGGGTCCTAGAGAACTCAGTGGAAGACCGCAGGTAGATAAAATCATCATAGAAAATGTTGCAGATACACAACTTTTTTTACCTGAGGGTTGGTTTGTAAATTCAGAAAACCTTTTGCAGTCACGAGTTCTAATTCAAGATCTACTTGTTGATGCACATGAAACTGGAATTGCTAATGCTGCTTGTATTGAGTCTGCAAGGTGGAGTATCAACCAAAATGCAGACTTTGCAAGTGGTCGAGTCCCTCCTTCAGTAATCAGAGCAATCCGATCGATTCCGTCGACATCGATTCGGGCAGAGGATATTCGACAGCGCCAGCAGAATGTTTGGGACTCGGTAACCAAACACACTCGCTACGGCAGTTCCAGTTCTTCTGAGTCTCTAATTGAGATCCTACAAAGTGAATCCTCCAGACCCAGACGACAAGAACTTATAGAGGAAGTAACTGAGTTAGCGGAAGAAACTTCTGATGGGCGAAATGGAGTTTTAGTCTGCTTGTCAGGAGAACCGCTAATGCTCGAGATTTTCCAAACTCCAGAGTTACTCTCAAACAACTACGTGGACCTAATGAGGTCGATTGTCTTCGATGCCACTTTTGCCGACAAACCTGACACTTCTGAGGGAGCGTTAGATGCCTTCTTGAGGGAAATTTTGAAATCAGGGCTGGAGCATCGACCTAGTTCAGGTTCTACATACTTCCTCGAGAGTTCCTCTCAGAATCTCAGCTCTCGTTTGATGTGCGACATGAGATCGCGTGGTCCATTACACGCACTAACGCTGAATATGAATCATCCAGCACTCGTTTAAGGAGAAGAATGAATACAAACATAAAAGCACCACAAGAACTTTGGTCAGAGGTAATCACGAACATTTTCATTGGTGGAACTGACGATCTAGACACCGTTAATTACGGCAGAGACCTTCCAAAATTTGGAGAGGCAAGGCAATTCGATTCAGTCGTATCCCTCTATGCCTACAGCAATCCTGTGGGATGGGGAATCAAAGAGCTTCGATATGGGTTCGGAGACGGGCCAATCAATCAGGAAGAAATACAGACCCTTCGTGAGATTGCCGATTGGATTGCTGGCGAATATGTAAACGCAAAAAAAATTGGCGTGCGGTGCCAGGCAGGAATTAATCGAAGTTCGCTCTGTGTTGCCTTATTTATGATTCGCAACTTAAATTACAAGGCAGACGAAGCAATTCAGCTTATCCGTGAGAAAAGAAGTCCCGACGCACTATTCAATCCAGATTTTGTAAAATTCTTGCAACAAGAAGAGTCAACACAAATTCAGTTCTCATCATAATTATTTGATTCCGTCATGCTTATTTAAATTCTCTAAAAGAACCTACAAGTTCCTCTAATGTTGATGGTTTATATTTGTGAAAACCTTCCTCATCTACGTATACGAAGTCATATTTAACCTTGGTTTGCAGCCCATTAATGTCATCGCACCACTGACTCAAGCGTGCCACTTTTAGGGGGTCATCCAAGTCTTCGTGACCTTTAGTTTCGATGATAAAGACTTCGCCTTTGTCAGACTTAACTATGAAGTCTGGAATGTAATTCGAGATATCACCAGTTGCATTTATGTAATCAATCTTAAAGTTCACTGCATTAAAATTCTTTGCGTATGAGGCAACATCATCGGCATCCTCAAGGAAACGAGCGAAGAGTAATTCGAGATGACTATCCCCAACGATTCGGTTAAACACACTCTTCTTTGGCACTAAATAACCTTGATCTTTTACAACGAAGGGGCGGGTTTGGCGCAACTTTATATAATCTCGAATCTCGGCGTCGCCCTTATCTTGCACTGTTAGCTCGTTAATGGCTTTCTTGAAAGTTTCAAGAATTGTTTTAGTCGCTACTAACTCTGACAAATTTCGCAATGTATTTGCATCTTCTAATTCCACAGCCTTATCAAATAGATAATCAGCTACAAAGCTTTTTACTTTTGGATGCAAAACGTCATAGCCAGATACCAAACGCATCTCTCGCATGATTGTTTGGGCGTAATAGCCAATCACACTTCGATAATCTGCTATTCCAGCACTGTCCAGAAGGGTGGTGTGTGTGATCTCGCCAGTTGTGATGTCCTTAAAAACGATCTCTCGTTGTTCTTCTTCAGAAAATTCCTTATACGGAACTTTTGCATGAGGTAACTTGCTTGGATCTAATAGACTCAAATTCTTATATTCTCTAAATACCCGTGTGGTAAGAACTGGTATTTCAATGTCAAGTTTTTCGATATCTTTTTTGACGTTTTCATTGTCAATTTCGATGATTATCGGTGCGTTTGCTACGGTATCGGGCCCCATAGGTTTCTTTTCAAGGATTACGCCTTCAGCTTGAATGGACTCAACGAAATCCATAAAGGCATCAGTTCCCACGACACTGACATATTCCTCGATCTCACCTGAATACATCTTACGAAGGCCACGACCGAGTGTTTGCTCTGGCAAGATATTGCTTTGAGATGTGTAAGCACGAAGGCCGACGATGGTCGTAACGTTACGAACATCCCATCCTTCTTTGAGAACCATAACTGAGACAATCGCCTTATATGGACTTTCCAGACTATCGATGGAGTTTGCCTGTTCGCGCAGTAAGTCCATTTCATCTTTATTTTTTCCAGAAGTAGCTTCTGAAATCTCACCATTGTTCTTAGTGTGAATCACAAGGACTGCGTCCTTTAGATCTTGATACTTGCCTTCAAGGAATTCAGCCACATCATCACAATTACGTGTGTCATCGGTCATGACAAAGAGAATTGATTTCTTCCCCATCTTTTCATGCTCCTCGTAGGATTTACGCCATTCAATTACTCCGAGGTTCAGGTAGTCTTCATATTTTTCAGTGAACTTAGAACTTTGATGTTCAATCAATTTTGCACGACTTGCGGCATCGGGTAGGACTGGATGTTTGACGACATTCTGTGAGATAGCTTCAACAAGTGGATAGTCAGCAACAGTCTGAACAAATATTGCACCATTTGTGTGTTTAGGGGTCGCTGTTACATCTACCTGCATGGAGAGAGCTCCACCTTTTTGCAGAAGTCGATTATGGATGTCTTCAATTGACTTAAACCATGCCATACCAGCATCGTGTATGTGATGGGCCTCGTCATTTAAAACCATCAGTTCATCGATATCGCGCACAATCATGCCAAGATCTACTTTGGAATCATTTGTGGCCCCAGTTGGTCGCTTTCCGAGGAAGTAGTCCATAGTGTCAACATCTTCTGGTGATGCTTGAATCTCTGAACCAGAGTAGACACGGTGGATATTAGTGAGAAAAATATTGCCAGTAGGGTGCGTAATGTGTACTTCATCTTGCAAATGAAGTGTGAGTTGAAAGTCATCTCGCCATTCACGTCCACCAATACCGTTATCGGGAATCGTGGGATCGTCTTTCAAGAAGATTCGAAGTCCTTGAAAATCTTTGTAAATTCTGTCTAAGACAATAATATTTGGAGCGATTACAAGGAAATTTCTTGAGAGTTGTGAATCTTCTTCATACAACTTGTGAAAAAAGCTCCAAGCCAGAACAAGGCTTAAAACTTTAGTTTTTCCAGAGCCAGTAGCCATTTTCACTACATATCGACGCCATGTTTCATCAAAAAAACTTGCCGATACTTTTCCTGAACTATCAAAACGCATCAAGTCGAATTTATCTTTTGCACCAATTACGTCGTATAGGAAAATAATCGTTTCCAACGCCTCGCGCTGGGCAAAGTAATACTGAAAAGTACTAAAACTTCCGTCAGCCTGCGGCATAAGGTGGTCGGTTTTAAACCACCACGTAAGAAGGGATTTACTTGTCTCAGTGGCTCCTACATACCCACTATTTCGCCACTCTTGAACTTTCTTGCGAAGTTCGGGTACGAGAGGCGGCATTAATTTATCAGCTCCCGATTCCCTCAAAGTCTCATCCGCTGGGAACCAACGTACGGCAGGGTCGAGGACGACAAAGGGTGATGCTGGAAAATTAGGATGCAGTGCCATTACTTCTTACCGCCTACAGTTATTTCGACAATTGTCATTGTGTCATTACCAAAAATATCAACAACTTTAACTGCAACTTTACGGGTACCAGTTGGGCATTCATGGGCAACGCTGGTTAGCTCAAGCGAACGATCTCTCTTAGTTCTAAATGACTGCCACTCGTTCTCAAAAATATAGTCACCAGTCCAGATCTCTTCCCACTCACCGTTGGCTTCATTCTTTACTCGAATGATCTCTCTCTTATTTTCGAAGTTAAAATCTACAGCCCAATAGTCAATCCAATCAGTCCAAGCTTTAGTCATTTGCTCCCGCTTGACAATCCCATCTTTATCTTTAGCAACCTTAACAATTTGACCTTTTTCGACAACAATCTTGCTCCCTTTATCCTTCAAGGTTTCTTCAGCACCAGAGACTGAATCCTGAGAATAAAATACAGAGAAGTCGGTCAGTTCGATGGCAATGCTATTCTTTTTGATTAGTGGCTTGATCTCAATAGCTGCCACATCATGAAATACAACTTGACCTTTATCAACAGCACGTTTATCAAAAACTTCTGCAGGAATATGTTTTGGGGATATATCTATTCCCTTTGAACGAGCGTCATCAAGAACGTTTGGAAAGAGTCCCATCTCAAATTCGAACCCGAGGATGTCAACTTTTGTGACATGCTTTTGTCTGCACTCAAGAATGACTTCTTCAACAAAGAGGCGAGACACAGGAACGTTTACGGGACCAACAGCAACAAGTCGACCAGACTTCTTGCCTTGGAACGTTTTGAATCCTTCAGCAATATCTGCCTTATACGCATTCAAGATCAGAGAAACAAATTCCTTTTCACGCGCCTCAACCTGCTTCTGTTGTTCTTCTAAGCGCAGATTTTCATTTATTCCGATGTAATGTTGACGTTCATACTTACCCAGATTAAGTATTTCGAAGGCTCTGAAATCTTTTCCGTTTTTCTTTAATTCACGCTGTACTGCTATTAGGCGTTTTCTTGTAGTGTGGATTGCAAATTTTCCTAAATCACTTGAAATCCATTTGCGCCCTAGCTTTTCGGCTACGGCTGGAGTGGTGCCTGAGCCTACGAAGAAATCTGCAATCAAGTCACCAGGCAAAGTTGCGGCCTCAATGATCCGCGCTAAAAGTGCCTCTGGTTTTTGAGTTGGGTAGCCGAGTTGCTCGTGTTGACCCTTTGATAAATTAACAATATCCGTCCAGATTGACCCAATCGCAAACTTTGCCTCGTCTAGGTAGTACTTCTTATACTCACGGCCAGATTTCGTGACGTAGATCAAATTTTGTTCCCTGAAAGACTGAATAGACTTCTCGGAATAGTCTCCCAAAGTTACTTTTTTGAACTTACGCCCATCTGGGTCCTCATACATATACTCACGCAGTTGAGTATCGCCCAACTCTTCTTTATAAACTGTGTTATAGATTGCTTTAGCTGATTTACGAAATACAATTATTGAATCCCCTTCGCGGGACCATTGCCTTGAGGTCTTCTTAGCTCCTTTCGCTGCAGAATCACGTTGCCAAACAATCGTGTTCATGAAATTTTCACGTCCAAATACTTCTTCTAACAAGCTCCTGATGTAGGCATCTAAGCGCCAGTCGCAATGTACGTAGATTGTTCCATCTTCCGCCAAAAGATCCCTCATTATTAGCAGTCGTTCATAAATCATTGAAAGAAATGAATCAGAGCCTTGCCCCCAGGTATCTCGATAAGCTATTTCCTCAAGAATATTTGGTTTCTTAGTAAAAGTGTCTTCACCAAATTCTATGTCCATCGAAAAATCCGCACCAACATCAAAAGGTGGGTCGATATAAATAAGTTTTATGCCACCTTGTTTTTCGATTTCTTCGCGTAGTGGACCATTTTTCAATGAACTAAGAATCAGTTTGTTGTCACCCCATATGAGCTTGTTTTGCCACCCTTTAAGTTGGCGACCACGTTCGTCGACATCAAACATGCTCATTTGCAACTTGGTGTCCACTTCGGCGCGAGGCTCATCTACTTGCTCAATCACCTGAAAAGGGAGAACGGCATTGGTTACTTCGTTGGTCTTGCCGTTCCAGACAAGCTCAACTTCACGTTTGTCCTCAAAAAGGAGAAAGCGGTATTTGTCGGGTAGTGGCTTTCCTGCGTCCAAGAAACGGTTTACCTCTTGTAGCTCTGCTGGAGTTAGTTGCGCCATGGGCTAAAGGTATCTACTTAGACTGACAAGGACCAGTAACTCTGAGTTGAGCACCATCCATTTCGGGGAATTGGTCCTGTCTAGCCATTTAATGACTGCCTGGTTATTGCTTTTTCCCAGCAACAAATAGCTTCTCATATCTAAACTCCAGGGCCTCTTTGTTGAGGAGATTTGAAGAAGTAGATAGGTCTACGCGAGATAACTTCATCCGCAGCGCATCTGGGCCATGTGGACGAGTTTCAATTTTCAAGGTTCGTGGATGAATTGCCCAAAGACCTGCATCCAGAGCGCGGTGCACGCTAGCCGAAAGAAGCAATCCATTATTTGGGTCTTCAGTCCCACCACTTGCCACTGGGATTATGTGCGCCGCATCAAGCATTTCGGTTACGTCAAGAGAGGTAATTAGGCAGCGACCTTCAAACCGTTTGAGAATATTGAATTTAAATAGTGGATCACGTTCGGCTCTTTCCACTTCAGATTTTGTCGTTTTACGTGGTCCAAATAAAATGGGTTCACCGTGAAAAGTATTGTCCTTGACTAGAAACCTATTTTGCTCGGGCATGATTCCATGAAATGTAAGAACACAGATTCTTAATGTGTCATCAAAATCATTAAGCCATGCAAGTTCTACTTTCTTTGCACCACCTAGGTTTCGAATTACAAAGATCGGAATTCCAAAAGCCTTAGCATTCTTTATCGCTTGAATTTCATTTGCATCGCGTGATGCTGGTCTGTCGGTTGTGGGGTAGTGGTAAAGGATTCCAGTCTCATCGACATCGTCGTCATAGTGTCGACCCGTATGAAGAAGGCCGACGGCAACACCTTCGGGGGCAACCGAATTTGTTCTTTCTTTATCGACCCACACCCCAGAAGCGCCACCGTAAAGTCCTAGGTCGCGAACTTCCTGAGCGGTGACCAGAGGCCAATTCGGTGATTTCTGGAGAAGGTTCCAAGCATCAAGGCGCCGTGAGATCTCTTGCTCCACCGCCGATGTCATAGCTAGAAGTTACTAGCTGGAATTTCAAATAGAAAGCTATAGAGCCAATTGAATGGGCATGTCAGGTAAGAATGATTGAATTAGCGAAGGTGCGCTAGGCAGGATATGGGCTATTCACTAGGAAAAGTAGATGGAGTAATCTGAGTACCTGAGCTAAAAACTAACTTAGTGGGTTTAAATGAGTGCGCGAAGTACATGGCTCGAACGTGAACCACGTGTTGGCTGGGAAATCTATTTCACGCCACTTGGTGGGCGACTTCGGTCCGAGGAAAAGGTTAAAGATTCAGAGTTTTCGGATGAGATTATTCGCAGATTTCGCTCGCAAGCGATGATTGCAGTAACGCCAAAGTCTGTGGACTCTGTAGATCTAGACGTTCTCTTCTTTTGTTCGATTGCACGAAAAATTTTACAGCGTGGCGAACTCCCTCCAGTCCCAACAGATGTTGAAGCAGAACTCAAGAAAATAATTTCTCCTCTTTGGGCCATGAGCAAGGAGGAGGTTATAAGTGCGGTGATTGGTTCAAGAAAATCTATTAAATTGGATAGCAGCATCAAACTTGATCCGTCTTTTGAAGTTCCATTTTGGGAGCTGGCAAACAAAGATTTTCCAAGCATTTCGGCGTTTATGACATGCCAAGCCTCGCTGCAAAGTCTCACAGACTCATCTAGTCAAGAGCAATGGACTGACTTTCTACTTTATGGTCCTTGGAATGCGGAAACTCCGAGGGTAATCGAGATCGATGGCGATCAACACAGAAATCAGCGTGAGTCAGATAAAAGAAGAGATGATTCACTTCGAAAGCACAAAATTGAAAGCAGCAGGATATTAGGTGCCAATTGGGAAACTGATGCCCAAAAAGGTTTCGAGCATAATCTAAAGATGCTGCCTCCATCGAAGTTTAATCTGAAGAGTGCACAGTCCTTCTTTGGTCCTTCCGTATCAACTCGGATTGGCGTGGCTCTCGTTGAACTTTTGTTGCGCGGACACATAACTAAGCACTCAGATATCGAGATTGTTTTGGAGGATGACTTGCAAATTGCCGAAAAAGTCCTCCTCCCTATTTTGAATTTTCTCCATCGAATTCAATCTTTTTGGGACATCTTGGTGCTACCTAAAAGTGTTTTGTGTAATGGGATCAGCTATTCCCTGAGCGGGCACGGGTACACACTCGAGAAGGGCAAGAATGAAAGGAAGAGAACTAAGGTTGAAGTTGTATTGCAGCAGTATGTTTCGCCTCAAGCCGAACTTTTGCGTAGCAAGACTCCAACCGTGATTATTCGTGGCGCTTTCTTGCCAGTGAATTTAGAATTTTTACCACTGATACCAATTGAAAGTAGGTTCTTGATAGAACCTGGGGAGCGGGAATCTAATATTTTGCAGCAGATTTTGAAGGATCTATTTGGTCATTCCGAGTTTAGAGAGAATCAGTCTGAAGCAATTTTGATGGCACTCACTGGCAAAGATTCATTAGTTCTCTTACCGACTGGATCTGGAAAATCTCTGATTTATCAGATGGTTGGCCTTCTTCAGCCTGGAACCACACTAGTAGTGGACCCGCTCACTGCGTTGATTAAAGATCAGATTCGAAGGCTGAATGAAGACGGAATAGATAGAGCGCAGGGAATGTACGCCGCCGCTCTGGGAACTTCCGCTCTAAAGTCAGCAGCATTTTCGGATATATCAAGTGGAAATTCTATATTTGTTTTCTTGTCTCCTGAGAGATTACATAATAAGGAGTTCAGAGCAGCCGTTCGGCTCTTTGCAGAAAGTCATGCAGTCAATACTGCAGTTTTAGACGAGGCCCATTGCATTTCAGAATGGGGTCATGACTTTAGGACTGCCTATCTAAATGTCGCGCGCAATTTACGACGTATCTGTTCTGAATCAAAAGAATTCCCGCCAACGGTTCTGGCGCTCACGGGAACTGCGAGTCCCGCGGTTTTACGTGATGTTATTCGAGAGATTAAAGATCCAAATAGGGATATAGAAATTATTAAGCCAAGCACATACGACAGACCAAATCTAAACTATCTGGTTGACATTGGTTCATTAATCGATGAGAAGCCACGACTGGCAAAGCTTCTACTTGAAACGATCCCGGATTTTTTTGGTGTTACCCCTGAAATAATGATCACACCGGATGGCATCAAAACGACATCGGGTATTGTTTTTGTTTCAACTGTAAACGCAACTGTAAAAACACAGAATGATGTCGTAGAAGTTTTTAAATCTAGCGACAAAGCCAAAAATAGTAAAACTCCAGCCGAGGTAGTTGCGGTATTTGCTGGCAAGGCGCCTGACAACTACGGGGTTGGATGGGAAGCACACAAAACAAAGTCTGCTCACGAATTTATATCGAACGTTGTCCCAATTCTTGCCTCGACGAAGGCATTTGGTATGGGAATTGATAAGCCAAATATCCGATGGACGATTCATAGAGGATTTCCGAGTAGCCTGGAAAGTTTCGCGCAGGAATCCGGCCGCGCTGGTAGGGATGGAAATACTTCACTTTGCATGATTCTTGCATCGCCAGCAAGTAAAGAAGAAGCAAAAGAGGTTTTAGATTTAAGTGTTAGTCCAGAAGTAAGACATGCCTCCTACGCAAAGCTTAATAAACGTGGGAAAGATGACCTTTTCACTCAGTTATTTTTTCACAACAGTTCATTTTCCGGTACAAAAATTGAAATTGAAGAAGCAATCGCATTGCTTAATTTATTGAAGGAACTTCGTGCTGCGCCGGGATCAGAAGTCAAGATCCCGTTTTTGCAAGGCGGTGGGGATGAAAAATCAAAAGAAAGAGCAATTCACAGGTTTATTTTATTGGGACTCATCGATGACTATACAAAGCAAGTTAATGACAGACAGTTCACATTAAGCCTTACCAAGTTCAATACTTTGAGTATTGACACTGCATTTCTAAATTTTATGCGACGACTTGAACCAGGTACGTATGAGTCTCATGCATTCGCAGTAGCGACATCCCCTAAAGATTTCTTTGAAAGATGCAAGCATCATTTAACAATTCTTATTGAGTCTGTTTACCGGACCATAGAACCCGCGAGAATTCGAGCCTTAATCGAAATCCAACAGCTCTGTTCTACACCTATGTCGAATGAAGAGATCAGGACGAGAATTTTGGCGTATCTTTCCGGGGGTCCTCTCGCCACTGCATTGGAGGAGATTGCGGAAACCACAAATCTTGTAGTTTCACAAGCTATAGCGAATTTAAATTCAATTCCAAGCGTTGAAGCCGAGGAGTGGATCGGTGCTTCTGCGCGCCAGTTGGAAACTTATCCCGATAATCCAATGCTTCTAGCTGCAAGAAGCGTGGGTGAAAATGGACGAATGACTCCGGATATTGCTTTGTTGAGAAATACTCTTGAAGCAACTTTTGCCACAATGCCAAAATATAGTATCGATCAGGACTCAGCGGCTGAAGTCTTAATGTGGTTAGATGAAAAAATCCAAGGTCAAATAGAAAGACCAATTGATGATGATTATGAAGCCCTATCTGATGCTTGGGAGAAGAGCGATTTTGACCTGGAGCCACTGCTTGTCTGGGAACAAGAGATCTTTAAGAGAGCGCTTACTAGCGATAGGTGGCATAACCAGCTCATCAGAATTGGCGGTCGTAGACTTGCCCGCAGGACAGAGGATCTAGATTCGCTTGTCACGAGATTAAAGGGGTAGACCAAATGTCAGAAGTAGAGAAAAAGCTTGAAGGCGTACTCACCGAATACGCAAAAATGGATGATGCTCTAAAGGACATGTATTTGCGCCTTCGAGAGCTCGACTCTATCTCTGAGAGCTATAACAAAACGAAGAGTTCGCTTGAATCATCCTCGGGAAATTTGAGAGCTACTAGCGAGGCGCTCATCGCTGAAATTGAAATTTTGAAAGATTTGGCATCCAAGTTGGGTAAAAGCCAAATTATGACCTTTAATGACAAATTAGATAGTTTGGAATCTGCTCTTATGAAGCTTCAGCTATCACTTCATAAGAGCAGATTAATGTCCCTTTACACGCTGGGTCTGGTTGCAGTCGCCCTCATCGTTGCTCTCTACGCCATACTCCGGTGATTGATCAGCGTCTTGTTACCCCACATCCTTTCGCAACGCTGGGTTTGTAGCTTCACTTCTTAGAACCGCGTCCTTTACAGCCTGGCTTGCTGGAGAAATATATGAGTACAAAAGCGTTGAAGATTGAGTGTGACCAGTAAATTTCATTGTCGTCCCCAAATCAGAAACTGACATAAATTGAGTAAAGCAGTTCTTACGCAACTGATAAAGCGACCGTGGTGGTATTCCAGCTTCAGCACATAAGTCTTTGAACCACTTTTTATCTCTGGTTTCATCCATCATATTGCCTTTTGAATTCGGGAAAATGAGGTCCAAATCAACCTTCCACTTTGCCTTATTCAATTTCTGATGACGCTTGTAGACAAGCAAAATATTCATGGCTCTCGGGGTCATATAAGTTGGCTCCAATTGAGGGATTTTTGTGTCAGAGAAGTGCAATCCTTCGCCTGTAATGCGCACAACTTGGCGCTTGATATAGATTGTGGAATTCACTTCATCAACATCTGACCATTTAAATCCTCGCGCTTCACCTGGACGCTCCCCAACTTCGGCAGCTAATACAAGACGAGCATGACTATATGGATTTGATTCGGCAGTGTCGTAGAGCTTGCGAAGCTCGTCCCAAGGAATTGGTGGAAGAGGAACACTTTTAAGGTTTGGGATTTCTACCTTTTTCATCGGATTGTAAGGAACAAGGTCCAATCTGACTCCATCGTTGTAGGACTTAGAAAGCACGCGAGTAGCACCCAATACAGTGCCCGCTTTGTAACCCTTCTCTATGAGATTGCTAATCATTTCTTCAATAATGATCGGTCGAAGTTTTGCTGCATTGAGATGTCCGATGTTCGGGTTGATCTGATTTTTGATTGACTGCCCGTATGTTCGATAGGTACTTGGCCGAACTTGGTGAACTCGACGTTCAAGCCATTCATCAAGAAATTGAGCAACGGTTTGTTTTGGATTCTTGGCGAATATTCCTTCGCCACGGTCTCGCGCTTCCTTTTGCTTTCCTATCCAATTAACGGTGTCATCTCGATCTTTAAACGATGCAACGCGACGCTTACCGTGGATGTCATAAAAGGCACCAGTCCAAACTTGTCGTACCTTATTAAAGTAGATACTTCCTTCGCCATTTAGCTTCGTACGTTTATTTCTCTTTATGCCGTTAACAGTAGTTATTTCATCGTGTAATTCAGACATACGTCATCCTCCGAGGATCTAGGAACGGATGTCATTTAGGTGAGGACTTAGCGGATATTTTTGCTAAGGCGTCGCGTCGGCTATATGAACCAACCAAGTAACTCTAAAGCAAGTTTTCAAAAAGCGCTGAGCCGAGTTGCTAGCGTGTTGCTTTCGATTGCATCAATTTCCTATTTTCTTGTCAAGAAATCTTGGTTTAACAAGCGCGAAATCGAAGTTTTGTCATGAAGGTCCTTTCTCGCCTTCTCTAATTAAGAGTTACCGAACACTCCTCAGCACTGCTGTGACCTTGCCTAGGATCTCTGCGTTATCTGCAGGGATGGGGGAGTAATTATCATTTGCTGGAAGTAGCCAG
>JGI24890J29729_1000817_pt1 | contig 16759 bp, 23 predicted proteins | sample FreactcultureFD7_FD_29729 | JGI IMG/M metagenome (IMG submission 29729)
TGGCCAGAATCAGCAAGATATTAACATTACACGCATTTCTGAATCTACCTATTCAACTATTCCAACTAAAAACGCACAGGGCCGACCCATTCAAGTTTGGATAGACCGCCAGACTGGACAAGCTAATACAACTTCAGTAACCCTAGTTGGCTCTACAACGTCTTCAGCTACAACGCTTGTGTTAAGTTCAACCGCAAGTTTGGCTACTACTGGGTTTATTCAGATTGATAGCGAAATTATTTCTTACCAAAACGTATCGGGCAACGTCTTACTTAATTGCTTCCGTGGTCAAGCTAACACAACCGCTGCAAGCCATAATGATGGCGCCGCTATAACTGTACAAAAGCTACCTAATATTAATATATGGCCTACTGGTGATGGTGCTGGCCCCTATACATTTATTTATTGGCGTTTACGTAGGCTGCAAGATGCTGGTACGGGCGTTAATATTGAAGACATTCCATTCCGTTTAATTCCATGCCTAGTAGCTGGTATTGCCTATATGGTTGCAGTTAAAAAACCAGAAGTAGATTTGCAACGAATTATGGGGCTTAAAGCTGATTATGAACAACAATGGTTGTTGGCTTCACAAGAGGATAGAGAAAAAGCATCGGATAGATTTGTCCCACGCCAATTATTCTACTAGGTGACATATGCCATCAAAGTATGCGTCAGGTAAATATGCAATTGCCGAATGTGATCGGTGTGGCGGACGGTATAAGCTGTCAGAGTTAAAAAAAGAAGTAATTAAGACTAAGCTGTATCAGATTAAAGTATGCCCAACTTGTTGGGATCCTGACCAGCCTCAGTTACAATTAGGTATGTATCCGGTTAATGACCCACAGTCGGTACGGGAACCAAGACCAGACATTAGTTATACGGCTTCAGGTTTAGATAGTTTAGGTAATATATCTGGCGGTAGTCGAGTGTTTCAGTGGGGCTGGAATCCCGTAGGTGGGGCAAGTAGTTATGATGCGGCTTTAACGCTTAATTATCTAGTTGCAACGTGTCAGGTAGGAACAGTAACAATATCAACAACTTAGGAGTAAAAAATGGCATATAACAAAGCAGGCGATGGTCGTGTAATTGAACGTGGTAGAACCGATGCAAAGGTATACCCTACTGACGGCCCAAAGAAAATTGATAAAGGTCCAGGCAAAATGAAAAGCAGCTTGAACTCAAACTATAAGTCCATGGGCCGTAACTTGGCTCGTGCAGCTAATCAAAGAGGTCGTTAATATGAAATACCCAAAACCGACTACTAAAAATAGTACTCCTTTGCGTACTGGGCACGCTCGTGATAATAAACCTGCAGAAGCCTATGCTAAGCCACATACGATGGATGGCAAAACTATTGACGGCAATGAAGTTATGGAAGCTGGAGAATACGCAACGGATAAGTCCGCTAAAACAGCAAACATTAAAGACCCATTGCCACCAAGCGCTGTAAGCTGGGGTCGTGGGACAACTAAGACCGACGGTCAAGAAATGCGTGGCGCTGGCGCCGCAACTAAAGGTCGTATGTCTCGTGGGCCATTGGCCTAATAGGGTAAACCCTTATGAATTATGTTCAGCTATATCAAGCAATACAAGACTATTCAGAAAATACTGAAGCTCTTTTCGTTGCTAATATTCCTACGTTTGTACAGCAAGCTGAGGAAAGGATATACAACACCATTAATTTTCCATCTTTACGCAAAAACGTAACCGGGACTTTAAGCTCAGGTAATCAATATCTTTCGTTACCTGTAGACTGGCTAGCTACATATTCTATAGCGGTAGTTGATAGCAGCGGAAATTACACTTATTTGCTTAATAAAGACGTAAACTTTATTCGTGAAGCTTACCCAAACCAAGGTTCTGCTTATTACGGACTACCAAAATATTACGGGCTTTTTGGTCCGCAGTACACAGCTCAAAACGAATTGTCTTGCATTCTTGGCCCTACGCCAGATAGTAATTACACTACAGAATTGCACTATTTCTTCTACCCGCCTTCAATTGTGCAAGGAATGATTTCAACCTTTAACCCCTCAATTACTGGTGGATCGTTATATACCACAGGTACTTACGAAAATGTACCCCTAACGGGGGGTTCCGGTTCCGGTGCTACAGCTACTATTACTATTTCTGGTGGAGCAGTTACCACAGTTACCCTTACTAATGGCGGTAATTTTTATGTAGTTGGGGACACTTTAAGCGCATCAAATTCGTATATTGGTGGGTCTGGCAGTGGGTTTTTAGTTACTATAGCTACAATCAACAACTCAACCGGTACAAGCTGGCTTGGGGATAATTTTGAGCCAATATTACTTTATGGCGCTATGCGAGAAGCTATGCTATTTATGAAGGGCGAAGCCGACTTGGTTAAATACTATGAAGATAAGTATACAGAAGCCCTTATGCTTGCTAAACGCCTTGGTGATGGCCTTGAGCGGGGTGATGCTTACCGTGACGGCCAAACTAAGCTTAACACCAATATTAAAGGTAATGCTGCGATATGACAATAGTACAAGGTCAAACTACGGCATTTAAAGCTAACGTATTAAGCGGAGTAGAGAATTTTGCCGTTGGGACATCTTATGTCTATAAAATAGCCCTATATACAGCATCCGCTACACTTAATAACGCTACAGCTACTTATGCCTCAACGTCCAATGAAGTGGTCGGTACGGGCTATACAGCGGGGGGTCAAACGCTAACAATATCTAATCCGCCAACCCAAGATACTGCCAATAATGTAGCTTATATATCATTTAGCCCAGTAACCTGGAATGCCGCTTCTTTTACATGTAGAGGTGCTTTAATTTATAATAGTACAACAGGTGCAGCGGTAGCAGTTCTAGATTTTGGGGCTGATAAAACAGCAACTAGTACGTTTACGGTTACTTTTCCAACGGCAGGATATTCAACTGCTATTATTAGATTTAGCTAAGGAGTTTTTAAATGAATAACAAATCAAAATTAGGTGACATTAGCACTGCTGCTGTTACTCGCAATGCCGGCGCTGACGAAACCGTTGGTATGCAAGGCCTTTATGAAGTTAAATGTTACGACAAAGACGGTAATTTAAAATGGGCAGATAAAGCCCCTAACTTAGTTACTGCTGCTGGTAAACAAGCTTTATTTGATTACTACTTTGGTGCTACTGGTACAGGTGGTGGTACAGCTGCCGGTGCTAACTATCTTGGTTTAGTAACTAGCGCAACTGCAACTGCAAACTATTTTCAGTCAGACACAATGGGTACACACCCAGGATGGTATGAGCCACCTACTTCTGTAGCCGCTGCACGTCAAGCTCCAAACTGGACAGCCGCTTCAAACGGTGGTCAAGCAAGCCCAAGTAATATTGTATCTAAAGCTGCCGGTGCATTGACATTTAGTATGTTAGCTACGGCAACTATTTTTGGTTGCTTTATTAACTCTGGCGCATCTGCATCTTCTTCAGTTAGCGGTACAGGCGGCGTGTTATATAGTGCAGGCAACTTTACTGGCGGAAGCAAAATTGTAGCTAACGGTGACTCTTTAGCAGTTACTTATACGACTACAGCAACGTCTTAATTAGGAGCCTTTTATGGCTTTACAACTGCTTGATCGTGTTTTACAGACCGGTACAGCTAATACAACCGTAAGTTTTACTTTAAGCGGTTCAGTTACTGGATACCAAGGTTTTTCTGCGCTTACAAATGGCAACACGACTTATTACGCTGCTACCGACGGCACAAACTGGGAAACTGGGCTTGGTACTTATTCTAGTTCTGGCCCTACCCTAACTCGCACTACAGTTTCACAGTCTAGCAACTCTAATACCGCAGTTACTTTTTCTGGTACTGTTACTGTTTGGATAGACTACCCTTCTAAATACTCTGTCATTGCTAGCACCGGAAGCGGTCCGATTGATGTTGGAACTTCTGCCTCTGTTCAGCTAGGGTCGTTTGGAGTCGGTACTGCAGCTTCTGGTACATCAGGTGAAATTCGGGCAACCAATAACATTACCGCATACTATTCATCAGACCGACAACTTAAAGAAAATATTAAAGCTATTGTTTCTGCACTACAAAAAGTAGAATATATCGGCGGTAAAACATTTAATTGGACACAAAGTTATATAGATGCGCATGGCGGAGAAGACGGCTATTTCATTACTAAAGACGACTTTGGTGTGATTGCTCAAGATGTTCAGTCTGTATTTCCAGTAGCTGTTAAAACCCGTGAAGATGGTACTTTGGCGGTAGATTACCCCAAATTAGTTGCCTTAGCATTTCAAGCAATAACTGAATTAAAGGCTGAAGTCGATGCGTTAAAAGGTAAATAATGTTTGGTTTAAAGCCATACTCTGACCAAGCATTTGCTCAAGGGCCATTTAACGTTTACGGTGTTAGCGTAACTGAGGCTACCGTTACCGAAACTGATAGTGAAGCTGTAGTCGCTACGTTTTTTACAGTTATTTCCGAAGCAATTACTGCAGCGGATTCATCTATAGGCGCTTTTCAGTATTTTAGAGATATTATTGAAGCTATAACTTTAGCCGACTCCGATGCTGGGGTTGGAAATTTTGTTAGTTCTATCGCTGAAAGTTTAAATTCTGCTGATACACCGTCCGCAGTTGCAGCTTTTGTAAACGTTATATCTGAGCCAAATACATTTGCCGACTCCCCAACTGGCGGCTATAACGTTATTATTACAGAAAATGCGGGATTTGCAGACTCCCCCACAGGTTTTGGTACGTTTGTTTATGCAATAACAGAGTCTATATCGTCTTTTACAGATAGCCAAATAGCCATTGGCGCTCTTCCAGTATCAATTATTGAGGCTTTATCTAGTCTTTCTGAAAGTTCAACCGGACTCCCTACTTTTGCTGTTTCTGTATCTGAAGGCAATACAATTGCTAATACCCAAATTGGCGGTTGGAACGTAGCGGTTACAGAAAATACTACAGTTGTAGACAATAAAACGGTTATAGCAGCTTTTGTAAGCTCAGCTTCTGAGGGGGTTACAGCTATTGATTTAGAGTCTGTAATAGCCGCATTTGTGTCTTCTATTAGCGAAAATAATGTTATAGGGGATAGCCAATATGGACGTGGTTGGTTTATAATTAACGATAATCAGACTATTACTTGGGTAAGTTTAAATGACTCACAAACCCCGAATTGGACCCAAATTAATAATAGTCAGTAAGGAAAAATATGTCTTCTACGTACTCAACTAGTTTAAAACTAGAACTTATTGGTAACGGCGACCAGTCCGGTACATGGGGAACTACAACTAATAATAACCTAGGTACATTGTTAGAGCAGGCTATTACGGGCGTGCAAAATATTACGATGTCTAATGCCGACTATACACTATCAAACTATAATGGTACCTCAGACGAAGCCCGCAACGCTATATTAGTAATAAGTGGCACAAACTCAGCCATTAGAAAAATTGTAGCCCCACAAAACCAAAACAAAACGTATGTAATTTCTAATCAAACTAGCGGCGGATATGCTATTACTATTGGAGCTCCTACTGGGACTGCAGTAACTATTCCAAGTGGCGTAATCGCCCAGGTATATACCGATGGGGCTAATTTTTATTCTTCTCAAACAGGTTCTGCTGGTAACTTTACCGTTAATGGCACTTTAACAGCTACTGGTGTTACTGATACTGGCCCACTGACCGCTACAACTATTGGCGGTACAACTATCACTGCTTCTACTCAATTTGTTGGTCCAGCTACAGGCCTTACAGGAACGGCTTCTAGTTTAACTGCTGGATCTGCCACTAGCGCAAATAATATTACCAATTCTGGTGGGTGGAATGTCACACCATCTGGAACAAAGTTATACTTTAATTACAATGGTACTAATGTTGCATCACTAGATTCATCTGGTAATTTAGTTGCTTTGGCTAACGTAACTGCTTATGGAACACCCTAATGTTTGATTATTGGCTTTGGGATAGCGCTTTACCCAAATGGTTTTGTGAAGAACAAATTAAAAATACAGATTGGTCAAAAAAACAAATTGGCAAAGTTGCTAAAGATGAAGATTTTGTAGTCAATAAAGAAAAAAGAATTACTGATATTGTTTGGGAGTCAATAGAAAAACCTATATCATGTATAGCCCAAGTTTATATAAATATGGCTAATGAAAAAGCAGGATGGAATTTTAATTTAACCAATTCTGGAGATGTGCAAATTGGTAAGTATGACAGTAGCACCAAAAGTTTTTATGATTGGCATACGGATGATGGATACAAAGTTGGGAAAGACAATTTAGTTAGAAAACTATCAATTAGTATTTTATTGAGCAACGAAAATGATTTTGAAGGTGGCGCATTTGAATTTAAAGGTTTTGAAAAACAACCAGTATTAAAACAAGGAAGCATAATTGTTTTTCCGTCTTTTATTGAACACAGAGTAACGCCAGTAACCGCAGGAACACGATATTCAGCAGTAACTTGGGTTCAAGGACCCGCGTATAGATAGGATTAGATTATGACATTAAATGCTTCTGGACCAATTAGCTTAGGCGGAACTACCGCTGGACAGTCTATTGAGATTGAAAATGGCGGCAATGGCACAACTCAAATTAGTTTAAATGACACAGCAGTAAGAAACTTGGCTGGCGGATCAGCAACTGCTACGGGTTCGGTTATTATTATGCCAACTAATTTTTATGGCAAATCTAACAGAGTTAATGTTACAGTTACAATATCTGCCAATACAACAAATTACGTATTTAATAAATGCAAAATTGCCGGATATTCAGCAGGAAAAACTTGTGCTACATTAAAAATTAACACCGGAGTTTATATTTCTGCAACTTCTACGGGATGTAAAGCATTAACAGTTCCGAATACTTGGACTTCTGGTGACGTTGTAAAAATCACCAACTGCGGATTTATTGTCGGCGCAGGAGGAAGTGGAGGAAGTGGGGGTGGGGCTTTTCAACCATCTTCCGGTGGTGGTGGCGCCGCCGGAGGAACAGCATTATCGGTTTCCTACCCAGTTTCTATTACTAATAACAATACCGTTGGCGGCGGCGGTGGTGGTGGAGGCGGTGGGCAGGGCGCAGCTCAAAGTTTTAGTTGGTGCTGTCAGGGTTCACCTTCTGGCGGAACGCTTGCGGCTAATGGTGGTGCTGGAGGAACAGGTCAAGGACTTAGCGCCGCAACTTCAGGAAGTCCCGGAGGTTTTAGTTCGTCCCCCTGCAGTCAATATGTTGCTGGTGGTTCCGGAGGTAGTGGCGGTAACTGGGGAGCAACTGGCGGCGGAGGCGGAGGCGCTAATTCATGTAACACAAATGCTCTTACAAGGGCAGGGCCTGCCGGAGGTGGTGGTAGCGGTGGTCCAGCAACATCAGGAAACTCACTTATTACATGGACAGTCACTGGGAACCGTTATGGCCCATTAAATTAAAGGAAAATTTATGTCAAATTATCAAATTACAGCATTCAACGCATCAACTGGTTCTATTCTTGTTTCTTATTTACATAATGGTGAGACCTTTGTAACTTATAACGTAGATATCCCTTTGGATGAAAATAACAATTTTATTGTTGGCGAAGCGTTAGATACTTATATTTCTGGTATGTTTCCAGTGGCCACATTAGCTAGATCACAAGCCTTAAAAGCTGGTATTGCAAACGCTGCAGAAATTCAGGCTTTGGTAGTATTGCCAGTACCTGTACCACCTACAACATTAAATACAGAATTTACTTCCGCATAAAATGAACAACAAACCAAATAGTGTTAAGGGATTTCAAATTTTTCCATGTTCAGTCTATACAATAGAAAAACCAGAATTTTTAGATATTACAAGAGAAGTATCAAAAAAATTTCTTGATGAAAGAAAAGAAACTTTAGATTTAAATCCTAATTTTCCAGTCTTTATGACTGATAATATGTTTAACGATTCAGAGTTATTAGATTTTGGTAAATTTGTTTCGCAGACTGCTTGGGAAATTTTAAAAGACCAAGGATATTTAATGGATGTTTTTCAAACCTATTTTACTGAAATGTGGGTTCAAGAACACCATAAAGGGTCTTCAATGGAAAGGCATATCCATGGTAACGGAGCAATACTTTCAGGATTTTATTTTTTAAACTGTCCACCTGAAGCGAATATTGTATTTCATGACCCACGGGACGCAAAAGTAATTACCAGTTTGCCTGAAAAAGATGGCTCCCAAGGAACGCAAGCAAGCAACATGATTCATTTTAATGCTAATAATGGTTTGTTAGTTTTTGCAAATTCTTGGTTACCACATTCATTCAATAAAAATATTGAAGATACGCCTTTAACATTTATTCATTTTAATATTGCTGTTACGCCAATACCGCAAGAAGTTTGTTTGCAGCCTAATGTAGAAATAGTATGAGCGAAATTACTGTAATAGACAATTTTATTGCTTTAGAATATCAATTACACATAAAAAAACTAATAGATAATTCTGAGCTTCCGGTTTATTACAGCCCCACTACAACAACAGGTTATGTTGGTTTATATCCATACGATAAACAATTTGAAAACCCGCAATTTACTCATAAATTTATAGATAATTATCAAATTAATTCAGATTGGTGGGAAACAATTAAACCGATGGAAAATTTATTTTTTAAAAAAATTAAACATGACAAATTTGGAAAATTAAAAAAATGCAAATTAAATTTAAATTACCAAATGAATGTTTCTTCAAATGATTGTTTTATAATACATAAAGACATGGAAGATGTTAATGGTATAACAGCTATTTATTATGTGAATGATTGCGATGGAAGTACTTTATTTTTTAATGAAACTGGAGAAAAAGTAATTAAAGAAATAAAGCCAAAACAAGGTTCTATGGTTTATTTTGATAACCAGATATTACACGCTGGTCAACCAACATTAAAAAATAATTACAGGGCGGTCATAAATTTTAATTGGCTTTATTAAAATAAAACTATATGAACAAATACCGCATTCGTTTTAATAAAAGCAGGGGGCAGCCGGGTAGAGGTACAATTGACCATGTTTGGCGAGTTTTTGAAGGCGATAAAGAATATTTAGTAAAAAACGTCATTTTTTTAGCCCCTGCTTTTAGCGAAAAAGAAGATAATAGCGAGGATTGGAATATGTGTTGTGTAGGTAACTTAAAGTTAGACAAAGAAAAATCAATAGCAATTATTGAAGGAGAAGTTAAATGAAATTTACATTTACATGGTTTATGGATAAGCTTGGCTATATGCCAAAAATTGATATGGAAGTCGGCAAAGTTAAAGTTGATACCCATTCCCCTGAGTTTAAAATGTGGCCTTTCCCTGTTTTAGATGAACCGGCAAAAAAGAAGAAGCCAACATTAAAGAAAGCTACTACCCGTAAGGCTAAAACACCGGCAAAAAAAGCTAAGGCTAAAAAAGCATAGTGTTTTTACAAAATGAACAAAATATTTAACGATCTTCTTACTGGCAAAGATAACCAAACGCATGATTTAGGTCGTTGGACTTGGTTTATCGGTTTTGTAGCCATTATTGCTATTGCTACTTACGAAGTTATGCAGTCTAAAGCTATTAGTTTAACTGAACTTGCTTCAGCGTTAGGTATTGTTTCTGGCGCTGGTGGAGCTTCTGTAATGATGAAACAAAATTCTGAGCCGGAGGCATGATGTTATATGGAAGTTACGTCAAAGCTATATTACTTATTACTTTTATATGCGGGGTGTTTTTTGCTGGCTGGCATACTAGGGATAGGGATTTTACTATTTACAAAGATCAAGTCAGAATTGAAGCTGAAAAAGCTCAAGCGCATACGGAGTCAGTCCAAAAACAACAGGAAATAACTACTAGAGGAATCCAAAATGAATATGATGCGAAGCTTGCTCTTGTGCGCCAGTATTATGCTAACGGGGTGCGGAACAACAATGGTAGCAACTCAATGTCCGGTATTTCCTCAACCTCCAAGCTCTCTGATGCAATCGCCTCCTACAATCAACTTGCTTCAGATTGCGCAGCCACAACCCTCCAAACAGTAGAACTGCAAAAATGGATTAACGAGCAATTAGGTATTAAATGAGCCCAGAACAACTAACACAACTTGGTATTGATGCCAAATGGTATAAACCGTTAATAGATACTTTTATTAAGTACAACATTAGTACTACTCAACGCCAGGCTTGTTTTATAGGGCAGTGCCAACATGAGTCAAATAATTTTAAAACCCTAGAAGAAAACCTCCATTATTCCGCCGACGGGCTTATGAGAGTGTGGCCTAGCCGTTTTACTGATAAAATTGTTGCTGACGCTTACGCAAATAACCCAGAAAAAATTGCCGATAAAGTTTATGCCGGACGTATGGGTAATGGCGACGAAGAATCAGGTGATGGCTGGGCTTTCCATGGCAGGGGTTTAATTCAGTTAACTGGACGTGATTCTTATGACAGATTTGGAAAAGCAGTTGGCGTTGTTTTTACTGATCAACCACAGCTTTTGGTTGAGCCTAATTATGCTGCTTTGTCTGCGGGGTGGTTCTGGAACAAAACGGGACTAAACGATTTAGCTGATGCCCAAGAATACGGGCAAATGACCAAACGAATTAACGGCGGAACTTTAGGCTTAGATGATAGAATTGTGCGTATAACTAAAGCAAAACAAGTATTAGGGTAAACCATGCCATTACAAAAACTACAATTTAGACCCGGACTAAACCGAGAAGGTACCGATTACTCAAATGAGGGTGGTTGGTACGACGGGGATAAAGTACGTTTTCGTTCTGGTTTTCCAGAAAAAATTGGCGGTTGGACGCAGTTTTCATCTAGTACTTATATTGGCGTTTGCCGTAATTTATGGAATTGGGTTGATTTAAACAGTAATAATTATGTCGGCGTTGGTACGAGCAAAAAGTACTATATTGCTAAGGGTGGTACTTATAATGACATAACCCCGATTATATTTAATACCACTTTAACAGGGCCTTTTACAACGTCTTCTGCGTCAACTACAGTTATTGTTAGTGATGCAACATATTCTCCTAGTATTGGGGACTATGTTATTTTTTCCGGTGCTACAGCTATTGGCGGCATTTTAGTTAGTGGTGAATATAGCGTTATATCAATTTTAAGCGCAACTACTTATACAATTACAGCTTCAAATGCAGCTACTTCAACAGCTACTGGGGGTGGAACGGTTGTTACACAATACGAATACCCCGTAGGTAACGATGTATACACAACAGGAAATGGTTGGGGTGCGGGGGCTTGGTCTCCGACAATACCTGTAACCCTTGGAAATAACCCATTTACTACTACAAGTGGTAGCGGTGTAGTAACAGTCTCTCAAGCAGCGCATGGGTTTACTCCAGGCCAATATGTAGCTTTTTCTGGTGCAACTTCATTAACTGGTACCGGCATTTTTGCCGGCATGATTAACAACACTTTTACAGTTACAGCAACTTTAACGGCTAGCTCTTATTCGATTACGCTTCCAAGCTCATTTGTAGCGACAGCTGCGGTATCTAGTGGCGGTAATTCTGTTATTGCTTACCCTCAATATGGTACTCGTGGTTGGGGCGCTGCGGCTACGGTCGGCGTTGGTCAACAACTTCGTCTTTGGACTAGCGATAACTTTGGTCAAAATTTAGTGTTAGCCCCTCGTGGGGGCAATATCTATTATTGGTTAGCTGCTTCTGGAGTAGGCACTCGTGCACAATCTTTAAGTTCTTTAGCTACTACTGCAAGTTATACGGGCTCTGCTATTCCATCCCAAACTTTACAAGTAATTGCTTCTGCTATTCAAAAATTTGTTATTGCTTTTGGTGCTAATGGCTATACCGACCCCACATTTAATCCAATGCTAGTACGCTGGTCAGACCAAGCTAATGAATACCAATGGGTACCTGCAGTAACTAATCAGTCGGGTGAATTTGCTTTAACTAATGGTTCTTATATTGTTGGGGCTAGGGCAACTCGGCAAGAGATATTAATTTGGACAGATTCTGCACTTTATTCTATGCAATACCTTGGTGCACCATATGTTTGGGGCTTTCAAATTTTAATGGATAATATTTCTTGTATATCGCCTAACGCTATGGTTACTGTAAATAACGTAACTTATTGGATGGGACAAGAAAAATTCTATATGTATTCAGGTCGTGTAGAGACGTTACCATGCTCATTACGCCAATATATTTTTGATGATATTAATCAAGACCAAGCCTATGAAATTATTGCCGGCGCAAATGAAGGTTACAACGAAGTTTGGTGGTTTTATGTCAGTAATTCTAGCGGTACAAATCAAATAGATAAATACGTTATTTACAACTACCTTGACCGTGTTTGGTATTATGGTACTATGAGTCGCACTGCTTGGCTAGATGGATTAAGTAACTACCCTATTGCAGCTAGATTTACTTCTGCAGCTGCATTTACCGGATCTATTTCAGATACAACTTTAACTGTTACTAATCTTTCTTCTGGCGCTATTGGGCTTAATGCTACTTTAGTAGGCTCTGGTATTAGAAGCGGAACTATTGTTACTTCTTTTGTAACTGGAACCGGTGGAGCTGGAACTTATACAGTTAATTACAATCAAACTGTAGCCTCAGAGTCTATGACAATTTCTGGTGGTGTTGGGCAATTATTACTGCATGAAACAAGTGTTGACGATGTATCAGGGCCGACGCCGTTACCTATTGACTCTTATGTTCAATCTTCTGACTTTGATATTGGCGACGGGCATAATTTTGGGTTTGTATGGCGCATTCTTCCTGACGTTAATTTTAACGGCTCTACTACTAATCAACCGCTTGTAACTATGACAATTAAACCTCGTCAAAACTCTGGTACCGCTTACGGTCAAGCAGATAACCCACAAGTTATTAGTTCACAAAACTATAGCAGCATAAATGTCTATAACATCCAGCAATTTACAGGGCAGGTTTACACTCGGCTTCGTGGTCGCCAAATGGCATTTAGAATTGAATCAAATACGCTTGGTGTAACTTGGCAGCTAGGTAGCCCACGTATGGATATTAGACCAGATGGCAGAAGATGACATATAACGGAACCCCTAGACCCTCTAAGGCCCCCAATTTACCAATTGCTCCGGTAGAATATGCGCAGTCTTACCAAGACCAGCTACTAAACGCACTGCGCCTTTATTTTAACCAAATAGATAGTGCTACGGCAAACATCTATAACGTACCTACATTTACTACTTTTCAAGCCCAAACTTCTGCGCCAACTTATGTAGAGGGTCGTTTATGGTATGACAATACCCAAAAGACTTTAGCTTATTACAACGATGTAACTAATAATCTAGTGCATGTTGGGCAAGAAGTCCAAGTTAAAGTTATAAATAATACAGGCTCTACTATTGCTATCGGTTCTCCTGTTTATGTAACAGGCACATCAAGCGGTAAAATTTACCCTAATGTGGCTTTAGCCAAAGCCGACGCTGTAGCAACTTCTGCTGTATTAGGATTAACAACCCAAGCTATTACTAATGGTTCAACGGGCTATGTAGTGACAGTTGGTATTTTACAACCATGCAATTCAGGTATGTTTACAGTTGGTGATGTACTTTATTTAAGCCCTTATTCTGCTGGTCAATTAATGAATACTATTCCACCAACGGGATATGCAGTACAGGTTGGAATTGTGGCTTATTCAAATAACCCTAATGGTGCAATTTATGTACGCCAAGCTAAATCTTATGTAGCTGCCGCACAAATAGTTGGCACAGTTGCAGTTGCTAATGGCGGAACAGGCATGGCTGCTGGTTACACAGTAGCTACTTTACCAACGGCTGGCACAAAAGGTCGTAGATCTTGGGTAAATGATGCTTTAGCCCCTACTTTTGGAGCCGCACCAACAGGTGGCGGTGCAGTCGTTATCCCCGTATTTGATAACGGAACAGCTTGGATAGTAGGATAAATAATGGTAAAATCAACCAAGTCTATTTACAAGGGGCATTTATGAGCCTAAAACTAGCCGCAGAACACTTAAAAGCACAAGGCCGGGGCCCTGACACCGAATTGGTGCATATGACTAAAGGTGAAGTACAAGCCCTTAAAGGCATTGCTCATGCCCACGGCGGTAAGCTAACAACTAACCCACAGACGGGTTTGACTGAAGCAGGTTTCTTAAGTTCTATTTTGCCTATGGTAGCCGGGGTAGCATTAGATATTGCAACGGATGGCGCTTTAACCCCATTAGTATCGGGTATGATTGTCGGCGCTGGTGACTACGCTATGACCGGTAGTTTAAAACAAGGTTTAATGGCTGGTCTTGGTGCATGGGGTGGTGCAGGGTTATCCGAAGGTTTTGCAGCTGCGGGTACAGAAGCTTTAGGTAATGCCGCTATAGAAAGTGCCCCTACCGAATTAGCAGATCAGTCAGTACAAGGTGTCCAAAAAGCGTTTCCTAATCTAGCTGATACAGAAGCACAAGCTTATTCTGAGTCCCTTGCAAGGGCTAATCAAGGTATTACTCAAGCCTCACAACAAGATTTATTAAAATCTGCCGCAGCAAACAACGCTGAATCTGTATCTAGAGCTTCGCAAGCGGCGGCGGGTATCAAGAATGTAGGCTCTAGCGCTTCAGCTTTAGGGGATTTTGCATCTAATAACTACGGTAAAATTGCCGCTGTTGCTGCCCCTACATTAATGGGTCTAACTCAAAACTCCACACTCCCCAATAATGTTGCTACAAGTACACCTGGAAGTAGTTCATTAAAGTATATTTCGTCTAATTTTCAAGGGTCATTCCCAACACAACCAAAACCAGCATATCAGGCACAATATCCAAACTATGTAGAAAAACCATATAACCCATATACTCCTGCAGGAGTAGCCACAGCAGCTCAAGGCGGTGCGGTAGAGCATTTTGCTAATAAAGGCTCAGTTAAGTCTGAATATGACCCATCGACGTATGACCCATTAACTTATATGGGTAACGACAGTATTTATAACCCGCATCATTACATGACCAAAGCAAAAGAAATGTCTCCAGTTGCGGGGGATGCTTCAACTTATGCCGATACCGACCCAGATACAAGAAACATGTCTGCTTACGATACTGCTTTAACCCGCCTCAGCAAACTTGGCGCAACGCCTTCAGCAGGATTAACGCCGACTATTAAAACTAAAAAAATGGGTACATTAAATACTGCCCCAGCTATGGTTCAAGCGCAACAAGCGGCAGCCCAGCAAACTCCAACGCAATTACCTGAAGTAGAAGCAGCAGCAGGGGGTATGATGAATGACCCTACAGATTTTGCGGCGGGTGGTATGTATCCTGGTAGCCAAATTGATAAAACTCAATACGCTTCATCCCCACAAATGCCAGCTAGTATGCAAACTACTATGGCAGGGTACGACCCACAAACTAACCCATTAACGGGCGAGCCTACTTTGCACATGGCTAGTGGCGGTGTTTCTTATGGTTTGGGTGGTTATTCTGACGGCGGTCGGCTTTTACGGGGTCCTGGTGATGGGATGAGTGATAATATTCCCGCTGTAATTGGTAAAAAACAACCAGCTAGGTTAGCCGACGGTGAATTTGTTGTGCCTGCAGATGTAGTATCTCATCTTGGTAATGGGTCTACAGAAGCTGGCGCTAAGCATTTATATGCAATGATGGATAAAATTCGTAAAGCAAGAACAGGTAAAACTAAACAAGCACCAGCAGTTAAGGCGGATAAATACATACCAACATGACACAAATAGTTTATGCAGATGTAGATGGACTTGCAGTACTTAACGAAATGGATGATTTATTTCCAGCCCATTATGAAGAATTATGCGTTACTAAAGAATTTGATTATGAACCAGATTATGATGCTTATAAACGTTTGGCTCAAGCAGGAATGTTGCGTTGTATTACTTGCAGGGCAGATGGCGAGTTAATTGGGTATATTATATTTTTTATATCCCCACATTTACACTATAAGTCTTGCATAACAGCTACAGAGGATATTTACTTTGTTAAAAAAGAATATCGCAAGGGTAGAATTGGTATTAGATTGTTTCAGTATGCCGAGCAAGTATTAAAAGAGCGTGGTGTACAAAGAATTGTCATGCACACTAAGGTGCATCTAGATAATTCTAAGTTATTTGAGTATTTAGGTTATAAACAAACAGATAAAGTATTTTCAAAAATGTTAGGAAATTAATATGGGCGGCGGATCACCATCACCAGCACAGGCAGCGCCAACTCAGTCACAGGTTGTTAACACCAACATTCCTGACTACGCACAGCCATATGTAATGAATATGCTGAATGCGACTCAGTCGCAAATTTTTAAACCTGACATGTCTGGGTTTAATGCGTATACCCCCTATAGTGATAACCCACAAGATTATGTAGCCGGCTTTAGTCCATTACAACAACAGGCCCAATCTTCTGCGGCTAATTTGCAAATGCCTGGTCAATATGGTGCTGCTACAGGTGCCGCTGCTATGGGTACTATGGGTGCTTTAGGTGCGGGCCAAAGCTATAACCAAATGGCTACAAACCCATACGCTACCCAAGCATTTATGAACCCGTATTTAAATGCAGCTTTGCAGCCACAGCTTACTGAGATTGGGCGCCAATACGATATTACTGGTACTCAAGAACAAAGCGGAGCTACTCGTTCAGGTGCATTTGGTGGGTCCCGTGAAGCATTGATGGCTGCTGAAAATCAGCGTAATAAAAATATAGCCATGAACCAAGCAATAGGAACTGGTTATAACAACGCTTTCCAGCAAGCCCAGCAAGCGCAACAGTTTGGCGCTAATTTAGGGTTACAAGGTAA
>JGI24890J29729_1000818_pt1 | contig 16749 bp, 13 predicted proteins | sample FreactcultureFD7_FD_29729 | JGI IMG/M metagenome (IMG submission 29729)
TTTGCATCAATGGCGTTTTCCATAAGTTCTTTCACGGCCGAAGCCGGACGTTGCACCACTTCGCCAGCCGCTATTTGGTTAGCGATGGAATCCGGCAGGAGCTGAATAATGTCAGGCATGTAAACGTGGTAAGAATTTTGAAGCAATTTATACTAATTATAAAAGAAGAAAGTTTTTTACAATATGCAAGTAAAGCGCTTTGGATTATTTGACAAATAAACAAAAGATAGGCTCAAAGCCGCTTAAACCATAGATTGCCACATAAGCATTGTTAAATTTCATTCTTGTGTAAATTTGAAAATAGAAATAATGGCGCCTATTTCAATTTTTCTAACTTCAACCCGTGTAACAGGCTTTATAAATAGTAAACCATACAATTCAATTGGTCTGATAATGAAGATATTTTTTGCAGGCATTGTATTTATTTTTGGCTTCACCCAATCTATAGAAGCTCAATCTCCTCGCCATAAATGGGTTGACAGCGTTTTTAATGCATTAAGCATGGAGGAAAAAATAGGACAGGTGATGATGATCCCGGTCTATTCCAATAAAGGTGCTGACCATCTTCAGGAAATAGAAAAAGAAATAAAGGATCACCATATCGGCGGAATAATCTTTATGCGTGGTGGCCCTGTTCGCCAGGCAAAGATTACAAACCACCTGCAAGCCATCTCTTCCATTCCGTTGCTCATAGGCCAGGATGCCGAATGGGGCCTTGGCATGATGCTCGACAGCACGATAAATTTCCCCCGCGCATTGTTGCTTGCCGCTATTAAAAACGATAGCCTCGTTTACTTGGGGGCCCGTGAAATAGCCCGGGAAATGAAGATGATCGGTGTTCATATTGATTTTGCACCGGTAGCGGATATGAATCCGGATCCGGCGAATGTAATAAGCTATCGTTCTTTTGGATCGGATCAAAAAAATGTTGCCAATAAATCGCTTGCATTCATGCGTGGATTGCAAGACAACGGTATCATGGCCTGTGCAAAGCATTTCGTTTTTAGTGGCATAACGGTCCTTGATATTAAAAACGACCTTCCAATTATTAAGCCATCGATCGATACGATACGGGCGTATCCATACGAAAAACTTTTTGCCAATGGACTTACGGCGGTGATGCCGACAGCTGCCGATTTCCCCCTGTTCTATGAACAGAAAAATTTGATCCGGAAAAATAAATTCAACGCTGGTTCGTTGTCTACGATTTTCACCGGCTCATGGCTTAAGAAAGAAATGGACTATAAAGGACTGATCTTTATAGACATTCAGGCGCTTCAGAATGCCGGCAATAAATACAGAAGCGGAGAAGCAGAGATGTTTGCATTCCAGACTGAGAATGATATGCTGGTTTCTCCTTCCGACATCGGGCCGGCCATCCGAAGAATTAAGAAACTGATCAAAAATCAGGACCAATATGCAGCACAGTTAGACAGTATTGTAAAAAAGATCCTCGTCGTAAAATACAACGCGGGGTTAAATAAGAAAACTCCTATTGATACGGATAACCTTGTTGGAAAATTAAACAGTCCGGAGGCACAGGTGCTCAACAGAAAGTTATATGCCAGCGCGATTACCGTAATACGTGATTCGACTAATATTCTACCGGTAAAGACTTTTGAGAACAAGCGCTTTGCCTATCTGACAAGCGATTCCAGTATGCTTCCCAACAATGAGTTCTATCATTTCATTTTAAAATACGTGAACTCCTCCTATCATACGATCGATGGAAAAACGAATGCCGGGGAATTATACAACTCCCTTAATGATACGGATGTAATTATTATTGGCGTATTTCCCCAAACTCCAGAAGATGTTATTAAGCAACTCATTCAGCTTTCAAAAAAGCTCGCGGTGTCACGAGAGGTGATTGTTTGTGATTTTGGTCACGAAACCTTTCTGAAACAAGCGGATGATATACCGACCCTCATCACGGCATATACGAATACGACCGAGACACTGCAGATTATGCCACAGATCATTTTCGGGGCATTGGGAGCAAACGGACAACTGCCTTTTTCCATCTCGTCAAAATTAAAGGAGGGAACGAGTATTGCTACAAAAGCCATTAGCAGGTTTGGCTATTCCATTCCAGAGGATGCCGGCATGGATAGCGAAACACTTGGAAAAATAGAGTCGATTGCAAACGAGGCGATCCATACAGGGGCCACTCCGGGATGCAACGTTCTGGTGGCAAAAGACGGGAAAGTGATCTATCAAAAATCTTTTGGGTATCTCACCTATGAAAATAAAATTCCCGTAACGGATGAGACGATCTATGATCTTGCATCGGTGACAAAAGTCTCCGCTACCCTGCAGGCCGTCATGTTCCTGGAAGAAAGGAGGATGATCGACATCAACAAGAAAGCATCCTTTTATTTACCTGAATTGAAGAATTCCAATAAAAAAGATTTTACCATTAAAGACATTCTTACACACCAGGCCGGCCTGTGGCCTTTCCTTCCCTTCTGGGCACAGACGATGAAAGACTCGGTCTATCTGCTGGAATTTTATGACACAATCCAAAGTGATCAATATCCTTTTATGGTTGCTCAGGATTTGTATGCATCTGTTACTATGCGGGACAGTTTATGGAACTGGATAGTGAAATCTAAAATCAGGGAAAAAGCCTCCCGTACACCGTACGATTATCGCTACAGCGATATGGGGTTTTATATCCTCCAGCATGTGGCTGAAAAATTATTAAATCAACCGATAGAAGATTTTATTCAACAGAATCTCTACGAACCGTTGGGCTCTGTTACAACAGGCTATCTTCCACTGCAGCGATTTCCAAGAACACAAATTGCGCCAACCGAAGATGATAAACTTTTCCGTAAATCCTTGTTGATTGGTACCGTGCATGACCAGGGAGCTGCTATGGCAGGCGGAGTGGCCGGGCATGCAGGTTTGTTTAGCGATGCCAATGACCTGGCCAAACTCGGGCAGATGCTTTTACAGGAAGGCACTTATGGAGGATATCAGTTCTACAAACCTGAAACCGTAAGGATGTTCACACAGCAGCAATTTGAAACCAGCAGGCGTGGACTCGGATGGGATAAACCAACGCAAAGCAGTGCAGGCGGTCCGACTTCGCTCTATGCATCACCCAAGACCTTTGGCCACACAGGCTTTACCGGAACCTGCATTTGGGTAGATCCGGAGTTCAACCTGGTATATGTTTTTCTCTCCAACAGAGTTAATCCCGATATGACCAATAATAAACTTATTAATGCCAATATCCGTTCTCGCATTCAGGATGTTATTTACGAGTCGATTTTTAAATATTGCCAGTTTAAACAATAAAGAATAGACTGTTGCGTCCTTCTTGGGAGGGAATAAATGAGATCATACCTTTACCACCATATATGAAAATCGGAATTGTTTGTTACCCAACCTTCGGGGGAAGTGGCGTGGTAGCCACGGAACTTGGAAAGGCACTTGCCAAAGAAGGCCATAAAGTTCATTTTATTACGTATTCCCAACCCACGCGTCTGGACTTCTTAAACGAAAACCTTTTTTATCATGAGGTTGATTTCAGGTCGTATGCTTTATTTGAGTATCCGCCCTACGAACTGGCATTGGCCAGCAAAATGGTAAGCGTTGTGAAGAATGAAGGACTTGATTTGCTGCATGTTCATTATGCCATTCCGCATGCATCGGCTGCGTACATGGCCCGCCAGATATTAAAATCTCAAGGCATCGAAGTGCCCGTAGTAACAACACTTCACGGTACAGACATCACCCTTGTTGGGAAGGACCCTTCCTACGAACCCGTTGTGACATTCAGTATTAATCAATCAAACGGTGTTACCGCTGTGTCTCAGGATTTGAAAAGGGAAACTTTCCAATCGTTTAAGATCACAAACGAAATAGAAGTAATTCCCAATTTCATTGATCTTGAGAAATTCAAAAAACAGAAAAAAGATCATTTCAAAAAAGCTATTTGCCCGGAAGGTGAAGCGCTCGTTGTTCACACGTCTAATTTCCGGAAAGTAAAACGTATCGGCGACGTTGTTAAGATATTTGCCAACATTCATAAAGAGATTCCGTCCAAACTCTTAATGATTGGCGATGGCCCCGAACGTTCAAAAGCTGAAAGCCTGTGCCGGGACCTGGGCATTAGTGAGGCTGTTCGTTTTTTGGGTAAGCTTGAAGCTGTAGAGGAAGTGCTTTCCGTTGCCGATTTATTTTTAATGCCTTCCGAAAAGGAAAGTTTTGGATTGGCAGCCCTTGAAGCCATGGCGTGTGAAGTACCTGTTATTTCAACAAACACGGGAGGCTTACCAGAGCTTAACGTTCAAGGCGTAACCGGATTTTTAAGTAATGTCGGCGATGTAGAAGATATGACCCGCAAATCCCTCTTCGTACTGGATAAGAACAATCTTCCCAGATTTAAGGAGAGCGCTTTAAAACGAGCCAAAGAATTCGATATTTCTCGAATCCTTCCTTTATATGAATCGTATTATAACAGAATACTGGAAAAATCGACCTCTAAATCGCTAATATGATTGCGGATATAATTGCAAAATTTTCATTCACCTATAAATTTGTACTGCTTGTAGATTGATTTTATGAAGGAAGAAGTCAAACCCCGGAATAAAGGGACAAAACAACTATTCAACAATCCTTTAGTTGAAAAACTTTCACGAACGCACATCGCTGTTCCATTAATTATCTTTTTTGTGTACTCTTCAGCATTGTTATATTGGAGTATAACGCATACATCGCTTTCGGTTTTGACAACAATCGGAATGTTTTTACTGGGAATGATCGCATTTACCTGGGTTGAATATAATCTTCACCGCCATGTATTTCATATGAAAACGTTTAATGAGGGTAGATTGAAATTTCAATACACGGTACACGGCGTACATCATGAGTTTCCGAGAGACAAAGACAGGCTGGCCATGCCGCCACTTCTCAGTGTTACACTTTCGACTATATTATTGCTAATTTTCAGGGTTATACTCGGCGATTTTGTTTTTTCTTTTTTGCCTGGTTTTCTCGTTGGCTACGCGGGATATTTATCGATACATTACATGGTGCACACCGCTCAGCCTCCGAAAAACTTCCTCAAGGTCCTATGGATTAACCATAGTATACATCATTATAAAGATGGTGAAATGGTCTTTGGAGTATCGTCTCCCCTGTGGGATTATATTTATGGAACGATGGTAAAAAATAAGAAAGAGATAATCAATGAATTAAAATAGATCTCCTCAACGGTTCCTCTGAAATTAATTTGATGTGTTAAATCGTTTTGTTCTGGGAACTGGCTGATTTAGGTCAAAAATCCCCCCTGTGCCCGTTATCTTTACTTTTTTTGATTTTAGATTTTAAATCAGAACAGAATCGGGAAATTAATGGTTTATTGTTGAACGCTTAACGCCATTCAAATATGCTAGGTCACCGTTTCAGCAAATACACCCCGCCGCCGGATGAGGCCAAAAGTGATTTTGAAAAACTTTTGAAGGTTTTCATGCAATTAATACTTATCACTTCCGGAAATGTGGCGGAAGCGCTTCAGTGGCTCACCGAAGTTGATCGTCAATATGGCCTTACCGGCGACAAGTACGGAATTGGAGATTTCATTGAAGACTTAAAACGAAATGGATACATAACCGACGAAGGGCCCAAAGGAGAATTTAAATTGAATGCGAAGAGTGAGCAGAACCTCCGTCAATCGGCTCTGGAAGAAATATTCGGCAAATTAAAAAAATCGAAGTCGGGTGAACATAATACACACCACAGCGGTCAGGGAGATGAACAAACAACCGAAAAACGCGAATATCAGTTCGGCGATACACTGGAACAAATCTCCATTACCGACTCCTTAAAAAATGCCCAGATCAATCACGGAGTGGATAATTTTTTCATGACGGAAAATGATCTGGAGGTAATGGAGAGTGAGTTCAAAACGCAAACGTCCACCGTCTTAATGATCGATATTTCACACTCGATGATCTTGTATGGAGAAGACCGAATAACACCGGCAAAAAAAGTAGCCATGGCACTTGCCGAGCTGATCACGAAAAAGTATCCGAAAGACACCCTGGATATTCTGGTTTTCGGTGATGATGCATGGCAAATCGAAATCAAAGACCTTCCTTATCTGCAGGTCGGCCCGTATCATACAAACACCGTGGCAGGCCTGGAATTGGCGATGGATATTTTGCGGCGTAGAAAGAATAGCAATAAGCAAGTGTTCATGATAACGGATGGTAAGCCTACCTGTATCAAAGAAGGAATTAAATACTATAAAAATGCTTTCGGGCTTGATAACAAGATACTGGCCAAGACATTGAATCTGGCCGGACAGCTAAAAAAATTAAAAGTGCCTGTTACTACGTTTATGATCGCCACCGATCCCTACCTTAAAGCTTTTGTACGCGAATTCACAAAGGCCAATAATGGAAATGCATACTACAGCAGCCTGCAGGGATTGGGCAATCTGGTATTTGAGGACTTTAAGAAAAATCGAAGAAAAAATCTTTAAACGATTTACGATTTACGATTTACGATTTACGATTTACGATTTACGATTTACGATTTACGATTTACGATTTACGATTTACGATTTACCAACCATTAACTAATCTTCAGCTGAATGCAAGATCACACCACGATTAAAACCATCGGACAATTAAAACGTGCCGGCTATCGATCGAAATCAATAAAGGAAGAATTGCGTGAAAATCTTATTGAGAAATTAAAGAATAAGGAAACAGTTTTTGAAGGCATTTGGGGCTACGAAGAAACAGTAATACCGGATCTTGAGCGCGCGATCCTGGCCGGACATGATGTAAATCTTTTAGGATTGCGCGGCCAGGCAAAAACAAGACTTGCCAGACTGATGGTCAAATTATTGGATGAATATATTCCTATTATCGAAGGATCGGAATTGAACGACGATCCGCTCCACCCGATTTCGAGATATGGTATCGACAAGATCGCCGAATCAGGAGAGGAAACAAAAATAACATGGGTTCACCGTGATGAACGCTATACGGAGAAGCTCGCCACGCCGGATGTTTCCATTGCCGATTTGGTAGGTGATGTCGATCCCATTAAAGCTGCAACGCTAAAGCTTCCTTATTCGGATGAAAGAGTGATTCACTTCGGACTGATACCGCGTTCCAACAGAAGCATTTTTGTGATCAATGAATTGCCGGATCTTCAGGCAAGAATACAGGTGGCGCTATTTAATATTCTTCAGGAGGGAGATATTCAAATACGGGGATTCAAGATCAGGCTGCCGTTGGATATCCAATTTGTGTTTACGGCCAATCCGGAAGATTATACCAATCGCGGTAGCATCGTTACACCACTGAAAGATAGAATCGATAGTCAGATCATTACACATTATCCTAAAACCCTTGAAATAGGAAAACGGATTACGCAGCAGGAAGCCAGGTTGAAAGAGGTGCAGCGGAAATCAGTTTCATCAAACGAGATCGCCAAGGACCTCGTTGAGCAGATCGCTTTTGAAGCGCGTAAAAGCGAATACGTGGATGCCAAAAGCGGCGTATCCGCGCGTCTTACTATTTCTGCATACGAAAATTTAATTGCTGCGGCCGAGCGAAGAAGTATCATTAACAGGGAGAAAAATACATTTGTCCGCATCGCTGATTTTATCGGAGTTGTTCCGGCCATTACCGGAAAAGTGGAGCTTGTATACGAAGGCGAACAGGAAGGCCCCGGCATTGTAGCGCAAAATCTTATCGGTAAAGCTATCCGCACGCAGTTTATCAACTACTTCCCCGACCCGGAGAAATTTAGAAAACAGAAAGAGAAAAGCCCTTACAAAAAGATCACCAACTGGTTTGGCGAAGGCAACACCATCGATCTGCTTCATGACATGACGCAAGCTGAATTTGAAAAGAATCTCAAAAGCGTTCCCGGCCTTCAGGATCTCGTGAATGATTTGCATAAAAACCAGGATCATGAAACAAAACTTTTTTTCATGGAGTTTGCCCTGCATGGATTGGCTGAATACAGTTTGATCAGCAAACATAATTTAACGACAGGCCTTCAGTTCAAAGATCTGTTAAGCAGCATGTTCTCGTTACCCAAACCCGGAGATGGCGACGATGATGAGGATGATAGTATCAGTGGTAAATTGTAATAAAACCTTCCGCCAAAATTAGGGCTCTACTTTAATGCTTGATATGAAGCAATGAACGGGGATGTAAAATTACCAAAATAATTCTCTTTTATACATTTTCTGGTTTAATAAGGTTTTCATTACATTTCGATAAATCAAGTTCTTTGTGAGTATGACGAAAACAAAAAAGGAAAAAAAGATTTTTGTATTAGACACATCTGTAATTATTTATGAGCACAATTCCATTCTAAACTTCGACGAACACGACATCGGTATTCCGATAACCGTACTGGAAGAACTTGACAACTTTAAAAAAGGGAACGACACTAAAAATTTTGAGGCACGCGAATTCATCCGTCTGATCGACAAGCTGGCAAAAGACCAGATGTTGCAGAAATGGAATCCACTGAACGGGAAAAGCAAGGGAAATTTCAAGGTGCTGATGGACACGCACAGCGCGGTAGATGCCAACAAGGTCTTCAACGAAGAAAAAGCTGACCACCGTATTTTAAATTCGGCACTTCAGCTTCAGAAAGAATCGAAAGACAAGAAAGTAATTCTTGTTTCAAAAGATATCAACCTTCGTCTGAAAGCAAAGGCCCTTGGGTTGCAGGCGGAAGATTACACCACGGGCAAGGTCCAAAACATTTCTTCACTTTATACCGGCAAAACAGTTCTGGAGGATATTGATCCGGCCATGATCAACCTGTTATACGAAAAAGGTTACTGCCCTCCCGAAGAAGTCTTGGGTAAAGAGAAGCCCATGAAGAACCACTATTATATTTTGAAGAGTGGAAAAAAATCCGTGCTGGCATTTTACAATTCTGCCAATGGCATGGTCGAGCAGGTTGAGAAGCGTTCGGTTTACGGCGTTAAGCCACGGAACGCCGAACAAACTTTTGCTATCCACGCCGTTACGAAGCCTGAGATCAGACTGGTAACGATGCAGGGAGTGGCCGGAACAGGAAAGACATTGATCGCCTTGGCGGCAGCGCTGGAACAGAAGCGTGATTTCAAACAGATCTATCTGGCTCGCCCGATTGTACCGTTGAGTAATAAGGATATCGGTTACTTACCGGGTGATATTAAATCAAAATTGAATCCTTATATGGAACCTCTCTGGGATAATTTGAAATTCATCCAGAATCAATACAGTGAAACCGATAAGGAGTATTCTAAAATTACGGAGATGGTAACGAACGAAAAACTTGTTATTACACCGTTAGCATACATTCGTGGAAGGAGCCTTTCCAACATTTGTTTCATTGTGGACGAAGCTCAAAATCTCACGCCACATGAGGTGAAAACGATTATAACACGGGCGGGTGAAAACACCAAGATCATCTTTACAGGCGATATCCACCAGATCGATACACCCTATCTTGACGCGCAAAGCAACGGTCTTTCCTACCTGATCGACAGGATCAAAGACCATGAGCTTTATGCGCATATAACCCTGGAGAAAGGGGAACGTTCTGAGCTTGCAAACCTGGCTAATGAGCTTCTGTAACTAATTTGGGATTTTTTTGTCCCAAATTAAGAGTGATAGGCTAACGAGAGTAAGTTTTTGGCTCAAATTGAAGGATTTTTTTCTGGCTTGAAAATCGCCATGTATCTGGGAAATTACATGTTTTATGATACTCAAGTTTTTTTTCAAGCAATTATCGGCAACGAAGCAGGTTAGCTTTTTGAAAAAGAGGGGAATTATGCTCGGAACGCGTATGAAAGAAGGACGTAAGATTTACATCTACATGTTACGCGAACTTTTCGTAGAAGTTGTTTATAAAAACGACAATACAGAAGAAACGCCTGAAAGATTGAACATGTTAACGGGTTTGAAAAACCTGAACAGCTATCTTGAAAAAGAATTCAAGACAAGCTTTTAACAAAGTATCTTAGTTTTGAGAAAACAGAGAGCCTAAAATAATCCATAAATGAAAAATCCAGCGTTTCAAGCGCTGGATTTTTTTATGATTTCATTTTTCCTACTTCTTCTTTGCAGCCAAAACTTTAACCATGGTCTCGCCAATTTCTGCGGGAGACTCTACCACGTTAATTCCGCATTCACGCATGATCCTCATCTTGGCTTCGGCAGTATCATCGGCTCCGCCGATAATTGCGCCCGCATGGCCCATTCTTCTTCCCGGAGGCGCTGTTTGTCCGGCGATAAATCCGACAACGGGTTTTTTGTTCCCGGTTTGTTTGATCCAGTTCGCAGCAATGGGTTCGTAATTTCCACCAATCTCGCCGATCATAACAATAGCATCGGTGTCCGGATCATTCATTAGTAATTCGACCGCTTCTTTTGTGGGCGTTCCGATAATAGGATCTCCACCAATTCCAATGGCGGTAGAGATACCCAATCCAGCCTTTACGATTTGATCGGCCGCCTCGTATGTAAGCGTTCCGGATTTCGATACGATTCCAATTCTTCCCTTTTTAAATACAAATCCGGGCATAATGCCGACTTTAGCCTCACCGGGTGTAATAACGCCCGGGCAGTTAGGCCCGATTAATACCAAATCTTTTCCCTGAATATATTTTTTGGCGATCATCATATCCTTTACAGGAATTCCTTCTGTAATCGTGATAATTACTTTAATACCTGCGTCTGCTGCTTCCATGATGGCATCGGCTGCAAAAGCAGGCGGTACAAAGATGATGGATACATCTGCACCGGTCTTATCAACAGCATCTTTAACCGTGTTGAATACAGGTCTTCCTAAATGCTCCGTGCCTCCCTTGGCAGGTGTAACGCCACCAACTACATTGGTGCCATACTCGATCATCTGTCCGGCATGAAAAGTTCCTTCAGTACCTGTGAAGCCCTGTACAATTACACGCGAATTCTTATTGACTAGTACACTCATGGAAGTATTGTTAAGATGTGCACAAAAATAGGAGAATAAACGCTTTGGGCAAATCTACTTTGAAACTAAGAAAGCTGTCTTTTGAACAGCTTTCATGGATTTTTATAAGGTCGTGTTACTTTTTTACAGGCGGTTCCTTGATGCCATTACGGATAAGGAAGTCGTTATAATCCAATTTGTATTGAGGAACATCCGGAGCAAGTTTGATAGCTTCTTCATAGGCGGTTATAGCATCTATGTAGAGATTGTTCTTTTCATAGAATCCGGCCAAAATAAATTTATCGAAAGCAGTCTCGTCAGACACATCCGCTTTGATCTCATTGAAAGAACTTCGTATTCTTTCCTTATCAGCGCTGGAAAGTTTTTTAAGTGTATAGTCTCCAGAAGCTTTTTGAGGTTCTTGCTTCGAGGCTACTTTTACGATGATGTTATCTTCGTTGGCAAAACTCTTATCGCCGAGATCAATGGCCACCGTGTTATCGCTTGTTTCCACCTTCTTCAGTTCATCGCCAAACATACTGTTAAAGGTCACCATGTAAGGGCCTGGTACTTTATCTGTTTCCCAGTTCACGATTACATTGTTGTTAAAGACGATGGCCACCTCCGGTTTTGGTAGATTAACCTGAATATTGTCGCCTCCGCGGTGAACGGCACCCGTGGCGGTTAGAGTATTTTTCTTTTGGGTATTGGCACTGAGTATAAAATCAGTATACTTTGCTAGTACACTGGAACCTGATCCAACCTTTGCTGAAAGATCAGAGACTTTGTAGTTTCCGGACTGTTTTAATTCAAGTGGCTTGCCGGTTACATGAACTAATCCAACATACGAATTCTCATTGATTTTCAGTTCATCAGTGGATTTTAAACTGGTTCCTGTTTTTACCGGTTGCCAGCTATTACCCACTTTAACTTCATTTTTTCCTTTATTGACAAGTACTTTAAATGCATAGTCCTGTCCGAAGGAAATCATGGCAAAGGCTAAAAATGCAACGGTTAGAATTATATTTTTATGGCTCATAAGAGTATATATTAAGGCTTCTGTTTTGAGATTGGTAGACCAGAAGCAAAAGTATAACAATAATCTTTCCAGTAATGCATCCCAAATACGAAAAGCCGCTAAAAGCGGCTTTTTCCGGTATTTTATAATTGCTGACTAAGATTTCTTCATGCCATGCCTTAGTAGGAATTCTTCGTATGCTTCTTTATAAGTGGGTACATCGGGAGCAAGTTTAATGGCATCCTCGTAGGCCGCAATGGCGTCGATAAAAAGATTATTTTCTTCGTAAAAGCCTGCCAGAATAAATTTATTCAAGGCGGTTTGGTCGGCTACTTCACCAATAATTTCATTAAGCGATGTTTTCACTTTTTCGGCGTCTGCCGGTGTCAATTTTTTTATAAGATGCTGTTTTGATACTTGTTTAGGGTCGTTCTTGGATTTCACTTCAACCAATACCGCATTTTCCTTGGCAAATTTTGGATCAGTCAGATCGACTTGAAAGCTTGTTTCCGGTGTTTCAATTTTTGCCAGTTCATCATCGAACATATTGCGTAGCGTAACGATGTACGGGCCTGGAACTTTCGTGCCCTCCCAGTTGATAATGGCTACAGTATTATAAATTCCGGAATGTTGATTTTCAGGAAGCAATAGCTGAATGGCATATGTTTCACCTCTGTGTACAGCCCCGGTAGCGCTAAGCCTGTTTTTCTTCGCTTCGGCTGAATTGCTGCTAAGAATAAAGTCTGTGTACTTAGAGAGCACACTTGCGCCAGAACCAACTTTAGCAGACAGGTCTGATACCTTATAGCTTCCAGCTTGTTTTAACTCCATCGGTTTACCCGTAGAGTGAACTAAGCCGATGTAGGAATTATCGGTTAACTTCACCTCGTCGCCTGATTTTAAACTAGCACCAGTTTTTAGAGGTTGCCATGTATCGCCCGACTTAACTTCATTAGATCCCTTATTAGCCAGGACCTTAAAGGCGTAATCCTGTGCAAATACGAAGGAATTAAGTGTTAATAGTCCAAAAAGGAAAATGTATTTTTTAGTTTTCATATCGAAGTACTCTAAAGGGATTCGTTTGTTATGGTGTTAATACTCGTTTTTGTTTTCTGGTAAGCCAAAGCTCTTTTAATTTAACCAATCCAGCTCTCACAAGGCCCGAATATACGTCAAAACAAGGTCCCACTAACGCTAGAGCACCCATTGTCACCCCTAAAGTACTTTTGAAATTTAAATAGCCTAAAAGGATTACAACGGTGAAGGAACAAAGAAGAATTTCAATTATTTGTATAATAACAGATATTCCATCATAAAAGAGAGGCCATTTGCTATTTATAACTGAAAATAGGGCCACATTGAAGAAGCAAATAATGAAAGCTATTAAAACCTCCTGCCAATCAGACAGCTGGTCAATATAATCTTCCATCAAAATCATTGCAATTATATTAGCGTGGATTACAAGACCGAACATATCAGGATTTGCTCTACCACCAATTTTTCTGTTCAATGGGGTAAAAAACTTATCATTCCAGGAAGGATCTCCAAATTGCTTGCCAAGAAATCCAAACAAGACAATATTATCTTTAATTGCGGAAGAGTCAAATCTTTCCTGAATTACATCTTCAACATCGAGGGCAAAAAAAGATAACTTCCTTAATTTATCTGTTGTGCCTAAATCTAATTTTTTTAAGGAACCTAACCGTATATCTTCTACTTCAAAGTTTCCTTTGTAATTAATTACCTCTGTGGGATTATTCCTAGCAAGGAATTTTTTAGCTTTTATAGAATCAAAGAGCATCGCTATTTTAACAGCAAAAGCATAATGTTCTTTCCCCTTAACTTTCCGCTGGGGCACAAAAGATTTGCAAATTTTGACATCTTCTTGATAGTTAGCATCGGTTACTAGATTTGCAAATCCGGTTTCGGCTTTTTCACGAAACATTTGATCTGAAAATTCCATTGAATCGTAAAGATCGATGTCGCCCGCATTAGCCAGTGAATCGGATTGAAGAAGTTTTGAAACTAAGACAAGATTGGGAGTTTCCTGGAGAGCGCTGGCCAACACTAAATTGCCAAGAGTGTCAACTAACTGAGGACAATCTTCAATATTGTATAGTCCACCCTCACAATTATAGTAACTATCGATTCCAATTACTCTGGGTTTGTATTTACTGATGGTTTGGTATAGTTGAGCAAATTCTCGTCTGTTCAATTCGCTGATGTTAACCATCACTATACGGTCCATCACAACGCGTTCTTGTCGTGTAGGCTCTGGTCGAAAACGACTGAATCCATAATCACTTAATTCGAAATCAGCAAGGGCATTTGATATAGGGTCAAAGGCATTAAACATTTTCAAATCAGTTATTTGATACACGCCAATCATTACCAAAAAAACAAACAGGGTGGCGAAGAAGCAGTCTAACCAAAATTTTCTCATGTGAAACTGATGTATTTAGTAAATTTAGAGATTTAAGTCTTTATTCCTACGCAGATCTTGAAGCATACGGTAAAAGCTCGGCTTACAACAGATGGATACGCAGAAGGTATTTTACGTGGCGATCGTATTATACTAGGGCAAGCGATAACACTCATTGAAAGTAATTTATCCGGTGACCGGCTGCTGGCTTCGGATCTGATTGAAAAAATTATTGGCTATACCGGAAACTCTATACGCATCGGTATTACAGGCGTGCCCGGTGTTGGTAAAAGCACGTTTATCGAAGCATTCGGCAAGCACATTACATCTTTTGGAAAGAAGGTTGCCGTTCTCACGGTCGATCCCAGCAGCAAGCTCTCCAAAGGAAGTATTCTAGGTGATAAGACACGCATGGAGACTTTGGCTAAAAATCCGATGGTCTTTATCCGTCCGTCGGCTGCCGGTAATAAGCTCGGAGGAGTTGCTGCAGGAACACGCGATGCCATGCTGCTCTGTGAAGCAGCGGGATATGAAGTGATCATCATTGAGACAGTAGGTGTTGGACAATCTGAAACCACAGTAAAAAGTATGGTGGATTTTTTCCTGCTGCTCATGCTTGCCGGCGCTGGAGATGAGTTGCAGGGAATTAAAAAAGGAATTATGGAAATGGCCGATGCCATTGCGATCACCAAGGCAGATGGTCATAATCTTGAACAGGCATACAAAGCCCAGACAGAATATCAGCATGCATTGCGCCTGTCGTCAGTGTCGAAATCGGGATGGGAACCTATTGTCCTTCTAAGTTCGGCCATAACAGATCTGGGTATGGAAAAAATATGGAATGCCATTTTGGAATTCAGAAATAAAACAGAGGATTCCGGCTATTTCTCTTCCAATCGAAAGGATCAGGATGTAACATGCCTTCATGAATATTTTAACATGTTATTAAATTCAGATCACGAAAGGTTTACAAACCTTCAGCAAGCGGTAAAAAGGATGGAGGATAAGGTCACCGGGAAAAATATTTCGCCTCGCGCGGCGGCTCAAAAATTGCTGGAGGATTATCATCGGGCAATCCGGGAATCGACCGATTGATAAGACACCCGGATGATGAATCTTTTGCTAATATTGCCAAATGAAACATAGCACTTTCCTGTTTTTATGCCTCGTGTTAGTTGGTTGCAATAAAAAAAATACGGAAACCAATTATGGCGATGTAAGCGTTTCAAAAACATCCATCCGGTATGCCGAAGGATTTAACGTGACCTATCATGGAAATGTCAAAGCGGTAGAAGTTACCTATCCGTTTCAGGGTGCTACTTCGGGATACAAATATTTATTGGTGCAAAAAGGACAAACCGTTCCTGAACATGACCCTTCCGTGAGGGTAATTACAATTCCTTTAAATGATCTCGTTTGTACATCCACCACGCACATTCCTTTATTAGATTACCTGGATGAATCCGATAAACTTATTGGATTTCCTTCCACCGATTACGTCAGCTCCGAAAAAGTACGCAGGCGAATCGATGAAGGCATGGTACAGGACCTTGGAATGGACAAAAGCATCAACCTGGAAAAGCTTATTATTCTTAAACCGGATATCGTAATGGGTTATACGATAAGCAGCGACTTTGGTCAATTTAAAAAAGTAGAGGAACTTGGCATACCCGTCGTGATCAATTCTGAATACCTGGAAAAACATCCCTTGGGGCGTGCGGAATGGATAAAATTTATGGCGCTTTTTTTCAATAAAGAAAAGGAAGCAGATTCTGTTTTTAATTTTATTGAAAAGCAATACCTGGAAACAAGAACCCTTGGATCTGCTGCAAAAGAAAAGCCTTCCGTGTTGAGCGGTGTGTTATACGGGGATGCATGGTTTTTGCCCGGAGGAGATAATTATGCTTCCCGGATCTTGAAAGATGCCAACTGTCTTTACTTATGGCAGGACGATCCCTCAAACGGTTATTTACAGCTCGGTTTTGAGGCGGTCTACGAAAAAGCGCATGCAGCCGACTTATGGATCGGGGTAGGTACGTTTTCCACGCTTGAAGAAATAAAAAATGCCGATTACCGGTATGTCCGGTTCAAACCTTTTACTCAAAAAAGTGTCTATACCTACAATGCGCGCAAAGGCGCAAAGGGTGGAAGTGAATTTATGGAGTTAGGATACTTACGGCCCGATATTATTTTGAAGGATCTTGTTAAAATAGCACATCCGGAAATGTTGCCTGATTATGAATTATACTTCCATAAAAAGTTGGAGTAGGCCATTTTGTATATGATTTTGTCTCATTCGTCGTATAGATTGAGGGTTATGTATATTTGGGATAGCTTGTATTGTATATTTGAC
>JGI24890J29729_1000819_pt1 | contig 16748 bp, 13 predicted proteins | sample FreactcultureFD7_FD_29729 | JGI IMG/M metagenome (IMG submission 29729)
TGCTACTGTTTGCCCTGATAGAGCAGAAGAAGTAGTAATAGCCTGCTTTAGGCCAGTAACGGTCTGCCCTGCTAACGCTCTAATCGTTACTTTACCCTCTACATTCCCCGCTACCGTCTGTCCGGCAAGGGCAACAATAGAGGACTTTGCTTGCTCAAAAATAGCGGCTGTTTGGCCAGAAATAGCTACTATCGAAGAAGTAATCTTCTCAAGCCCTGCTATAGTTTGTCCTGAGATAGCCGAAATTGTGGCTTTGCCCTCTACGTTTCCTGCGGTAGTTAACCCAGCTAGCGCTGTAATAGCTATCTTGGCTTGTTCATTAACTGCGACTGTCTGCCCAGAAACAGCAGCAGAGGACTGCTGGGCTTTAACATTTCCCGAAACTGTTTGCCCAGATAGCGCAGCTAGCGAAGTCCCAAGAGATGGCCTATCTCCACTAGCAGATAGCCCAGAAAGGGCGGATAAGGCAGCATTACCCTTTACTGCTATTCCTAGAGTAGCTCCAGAAAGAGCAGCACAAGTAGCTTGCCCTAGCCGATTACCAGAGCAGGTTAACCCAGCCTGTGCATTCGTAGAGCAAAGAATCTTTTCCCGAATTCCAGCAGTCTGGCCAGAGATAGCGGAGATACTTACTCCAGTCTCTTCTCTGGCTCCGAAGGTAAGGCCAGTTAGAGCAGATATAGTGCACTTAGCCTGCTCAGCTGCACTAGAGAAACACCCAGATACCGCTTGCAGGAGTACAGGAGTGTTTGGGCCTCTCGCTATTAACCCAGAAATAGCAGAGATATTTGCCGTAGCCTTAATATAGCCTGAAGCGTACACACCCCCCAAAGCGGCCATTGAGGGTGCCTTAGCCTGCATTTCTACTCTAGCCCCAACAGCAGATATCGCCTTAAATGGGGAAAGATTAGCTGTCACAAAAGCAGGCAAGATTCCAGTAGATAGAATTAGCGTAGTAACAAGAGTAGTGGTCGCCATTACTGACGAAACACCAGACTTTGCTACTACGCTATCTGCTACTCCGGATGTAGCAACAACGGTAGATGTGACAGCTACCGAAGCCACTTAGAGCTGTTGTCCACCGAGCGAAAGAGTCAGAGGATTCGATGACGCCGTAATCACAATCGGTACACCATTCTTCACTGCTATCGAAGTAGTAAGAGGGCCAGAGTAGAGCCTATTTCCTCCACTTGCTTGGTCAAAAATAGCGACTTCAACCGCCGTCTGTCCGTCACCGCTTGGGGTATAGCAAGTGATATCTGTGCTGTTGGCTATTGAAGAAGAGTTAGTAGAGGCACTAGGAGCGTTAAACGCGGGAAGTGACGTTCGAACATACCCAGGGGAGCTACCAGAAGTAAACTCTGTCCCACTAGTCGTGTAAGTAGAATTCGTAGTCATTAGGGCCAGGTACCATGAAGTCGGGGCAGTATATGAAGTAGCCCTAAAAGTATGATTAAGCAGCTTTTCTGCTAGATATTGGCTCTGTCCCTGAAAAACGGTCATTGATTATGTCCTTTTAAGTGAGAAAATACTCACGAATTGATTCCTAATATCGCTATAGATTTATCGTAGCTAGTCCAGTCAATTGTAGAGCTAGCTACGTCAAGAGTAGGGGCACTAGCTGGAGTAGCAGCTCTAGGCCTTGGTCTAGGGTGCCTTTGAAATGGTGGAGGAACTGGTTGGATTGTTGGTAGTGGGTCAAGCGCCCAATCATGAGAAATAGCTCCAGGAAGCCCTGGATGGACCCACCAGCCACCTGGCACATATCTACGTGCCGTGTAGGACCAAATACGGTATTGCATGCCTCCCGGAGTAGCAGGCCCATCAATCTGTACACCAGGAAGATGGCTAGCCCATAAAGAGTAGCTACTAATCCAGTCAGGGGACCCCATAGCTTCAAAATCTCTGATAGAGCATCCAACAAGACAGTCTGCCCATGTTGCTGCTATCCCATCAGCAAATTGTTGCGCTGAGTCACTCGCATTAGAATCAAGAGGGTTTTGCACAGTCCCAGCTAAACGAATAGCTGGAATCATATCCCCATCAGTGATTGCTAAAGTGTCTAAAGCGCCATTAAACGCGTCTATCTGGTCTTGAATAGGAAGAGATGGGTCAAAAGTATGGTAAGCCCCAACAATTACCCCAGCATCTCGTCCATCTGCAATATGTTGAGCTGCGCTGGTGTCGGTAGTAGTGCCATAGGTAGCTCTAACAATAACGAATTGGGAAACAATAGAAAAAGTGTCCCACGGTAGTGAGTCATTATGGCTGCTTACATCTAGCCCATGTAATACAGTGGTTGAGCCTATAATTGACTGAGGACACATATTAAGCCGTGGGACCTAATTCTTAGTTACCCAAACACTTACTAATAGCAGAGCATGAAGTAGCTGAGATAACACAGCTAGTCTTCATATCAATGCCGTTAGCTTGGTCAGTAGTACAAGCAACCGTCCAAGTAGCATTAGTGGGAACAGTTACCTTGCAGCCTAACTTACTTATTTGAGCCCATGCTTTCCCGCAAGGAGTTGTGGCGGCCGAATCGTCAGTACTAGAGGAACCAGCAGATGAAGCAGATGCCGTGGGCTCAGTAGGCGCCTTAGGACAAGCAGATAGCAGAGCTACTAGTAGAATTAGCCTTCTCATGATGCCACCGGTATTGTTCGAACAACTTGGATTTCTCCGACAATCTCAGGATTTTCGATAACTGAGGCAGCCACATAGAAGTAGCCATCTTTACCCGCGTTAGGGCCCCAGGAATTACGAATCTTAACAACATTACCTGAGACAGCTACAATAGCCTGCCAATGACCTCCACCATTTGGGTCATTAATATCTATAGAAGTAATCACCTCGCCACTGTTCTGTTCGTAAGCAGAATCAACGAACATTCCTAGGGCTACTCCACAACGATGCTGTAGAGCATCTGCAATTAACTTAACAGCCCCTGGGCCAACCTTAATTGAGCCCCAGGTCATCCCCCTCATACTAAAGGCTTTTTCAGCCACAGAAGGAGAAGGCTTACCAGCCACCACTTTAGCCATCTTAGCAGCGTCATTTAGCATGCTCTCATCAGTCGGATAAGGGTAATCAGACCAACTAACAATACCTAGTTTAGTTGCGGCAGAGTAGAGAAGAGAAGGCTGTGCTCCCGTGTCTTGAAGAGCAGGAATCTTAGCTGGGTCTTTCCCGGCAAATGAAGCAAGACGGCCGATGTCGTAAAACCAATGAGGGGAGCATAAGGGCATTTTACGCCCAATAGCCCCAAACATCTGTTCAAACATGGCAGTCGTACCGAAACCAGTACACGACCCAGCTTGCCCCTGATTGAGTATCTCAGAAACAAAAGCTGTTTGGTCAGGTGCTGGAAGAGGGGAGACCTCCTGCATTTGACACTTGATAAGGTCATTTGCAGGTGGAGTAACTACCTGACTTACTAGATAGCCCTTACCGTAGCTCATTAGCGAACCTTGTAAGTAAGAGCCATAGGCTTAGGCATTTCGAATGTGGTAGCTCTTAGCTTACCTGAGGTCTCTTGGCTGCTAGCGCCAAGAAGGTCGTCAGTTATCTCTTTCCAGGCCGTTTTAAACGACTGGGCAGCCGCGTCGTATTGGTCTTGGGTGATTGACTTGGCACCTTGTTCCAGTTGAGCAAGAGCGTCTAGGCCCGCACGACCACGAAGCACATCTGCATCAAACTTAGCTTTTAGATTAGCATCAGTGATAACACTGTCCCCGTATCGCTGAACTGCGTCAAGTGCACCAGTACCTTGTGCGATAACAGTGGCTATATCAGCAAGAATAGTAGCAATATCAGCAGCAGTTTTTGGGCTAATCCAACAGCCAGTTGACGTAGCAACAAACGGAGCAGACCCAACGATGAGAATAGCGGCCCAAATTGACTTATTCACTTGGCCACTCCATCTTTGCCAGGGAAAAGGGCTTTAACAGCGGCAATCATCGGGGCCACATTTCCAGCAAATGCGGAAAACAGATGGCCAACGAATTGGATAGGTGCCCAAGGAAGCGCCCCTAGCAGGCTCCCAATACTGGCAACTGCCCCGTTGATTACAGCAATGACTGCAATGATAAGTGGAAGGGCTTGAATAACTTGATTAATCTGGACCATGGTAGATTCTCCTTAAGTACTAGACAACGATGAAGATAAAAAGGCAACTTCTGTTGCGGAAAGAGCACGAGAGTGTACCCCAAAACGGCGCACCCATCCATTATATGCATACCCATTTTGGTAGCATAATTGTAAGGTATCCATTGTGCCAATAGTGCCTACATTGACATTCTGGGCACCACTAGAACTAATAACTCCATCAATATAGAGTGTAGCATTAGTGCCGTTATCTACTAATGCCAATACATGCTGCGTAGTATCCGGAACCGGGGCATTAATAGTAGTTAATAGAGTAGTTCCATCTCCGCGCTGGTATCTGCGGTCACTAGTCAATTCGAAAAAGAATCTTCTGTTAGACGTATTGGCGTTTTGGTAGCAAGTAAGTAGACCGTAGACTCCAACTGTAGCGTCTTGTATCTGCATAACTATAGTACTAGGAACATGACCCCCGCCAAGAGCTCCCGCTAACGGATGACATGTCCCGTATTGAGAAGAAGTCGCAGTAAATCTAACTGAAGGCTTACCTCCAAACGCACCTGCCTTGGACATAGTGGGAGAAGCAACAGTAGTAATAGTGTAGCTACCTTCTCTAGCGGCCCACGAAGGAACGGCTGCTCCATCTGCCTGAGAGAGGTCTCCCGCATCCCAGTAAGCTATCCACTCATTAGGAAATGGGTAAGCTGGAGGAATACTCGAGACTGGCCTTACCCCAGTACCAATTCCTATTCTCATGTTCCACCATGCCCAACCGTCTGGTTCCAAGACCAAAGAGCAGAATCAAGGTAACACAGTCTCTGAGTTACTGAAGAGCTAGAGAACCTTGTACACATATAGCAAATAGCCGAACTGAGAGCCGTAATAGGGTCGGCTACAGAGACAGGGGTTTCCCCATCCACGGATAGGTAGAGTTTACCATTCCCACCGGCTCTTGTTGACTTCCACCAAACTTGAATATCATGGAAGTTGCCGTCAATAGAGACAGTACTTGCTAAGTAAGTGGAGGCGCCTGCCTTAACCACAAATTTTGACGTAGCCCCTGACGCCGCAAAAGCACCTATCAAGCATTCATTGGTGCCTAAATCAGAGAAACCAACACCAAAATCATAGTCAGTAGCTACTGGAATTTGTATTTTAGCTCTAATAAAGAAAGCGTCAGAGGGGCCTAGATTCGCTCCTCCGCCCTTCGTTAGTTTGATAGTGCCGGCCCCACCACCAGAGTTTGCAACTAAGATAGCCCCAGTCCCTAGACCAGAGGCATTAGTTGCTGCCCCAGTTCCGGTAACAGCAGATACCCATTCTGTAGCGTAAGGACGAAGACATTCGTCATAGTAACGGTAAGGGTGTTGACCTATAGCGGTATAAGCTGAGCCGATATAGAGCCTCTCTCTTGTAGCAATATCTCCAAGAGTAGAAAGAGCAACTGTATCTCTTCCCAGAATCTCAAGATGGCCGTCAATCTTATCAGCGGCTCCTTGAACTAGCGTAGTAATTTGAGAACCAGTCGAGCTTCTGATTCTGTTATCAAAAACAGTGGCATTAGCCCCAGTAGCGCTGATTGCATGATGATAGACGTCGCCAAGAGTACAGAGACAGTCATCAACTAGATTGTCTGTAACAACCGCATTAGGGGAATCTACCGTAATCGCGTTTCTACAAGAAGTGAAATGGTTACGCCTAATAGTAACTGGGTGAACGCCTGCCCCTGCGAATAGAGTACGAATATAGACACCCTGATTACAAGTATCGAATTCGTTATCCTCTATCGTTACTCGAGAGATAATACCTTTTGCATACTGGAAAAGTATATCAATTGCTGGGGTATACTCGTAACCAGCTAGCCCAATCATGCCCGAGCCATTAATCTTATTTCTGGCTATTCTTAGGTCATGGTAGCTACACTGGGTATCACTTGAATCATAAAGAGCTAGAAATGCCCCACCTGAGCTATTTTGGGTAGTATCGGCTCCTGGTACGTCGGATTGATTATCAAGCCAGTCAACATGGTGAACATAACCTCCACAGCTCATAAAGTCGTCTGAGCCAGTAACGACGCCTCCTGGGCCTTCAGTTCTGCCGCCAACAAGAGAGGCCCTCATATGATTATGGCGAACTAGCCCATGCGAGACTTGTCGGTCTTGATTCACCCTATCCGTTTGGGTTGGGTCTAGGAATCCAGAGAAAGTAGCAAAATAACCGCCGCCAACCATACGACAATTTTCAAGAGTGAACTCATGCGTGTCTGGCCCGGCTCTGAATAAGTTGCCCCCAAAATTTTCACAGATACAGTCCCGAATCTGCAAATCTCTAGTCTCAGCTTTTACATGTAGCTGGTAGTTAATTATATTCTGGGCTCCTGGAGCAGTAGAAACAGTAATGGCGAAAGAATCAGGATAAACAATAGTAGCAACTACTGTATCTGAGCCTGTCGCAGCTCCCCCAACTTTAGTTATCCAAGGAACTATTTTATAGTCAGCGTCAGTTCTGGGAGAAGAGAGAGGAACAATCCAAGTCTTTTGAGTATCTTGCCCGACTGGGATAGTCCAAGCATCTGTAAGAAAGCCTGGCTCAACACCAAGATGGTTATCAGTGCGAATCCAGGTCTGTTGGTCCAGCCAGGGAGTTTGAGTAGCAAAATTTCCAACTATGTGGAATCCCTCGAATGTTACATGATAGCAACCTCGAGCCCAGAATATTGGAGCGTTAGGACCACCACTGCAAAGAAAACGTGCTCCCTTTGCGGCAGTCAGTTTCAGCTTATGCCTGCCATAAAGGTCAAGGAGACCAAACCCTCCACCAGGAATTGGGTCAGTAGAAGCATTGTATGCGTGAAGGTCGAAGTCTCCTGTATCGAATATAACCTCACACCCATCAGGGGCTGCTGCTATTGTATGCCGCATCTTCACTAGGTCAGCACTAGTGGTTGTAGTGCTGAGAGCGGCAAACCAATCTGAATGCACTACTTTATTCGCGCTAAGAATCACAGTTGGATAAGTAGCGAAGAACTTGGTTGGGTCACTAGAGCCAATAATTATCTTAGCGACTCCATTAGGGGCAAAGTCACAGGGGGCCGTAAAAGTAGCATTTCCAGTGAACAGATAGTTGCCGCCAGCAGGGAAGTAGAGGTGGCACTTTGCCGTAGCAGCAGCTGCATTAGCAGCAGCCACAAAAGTGGAGTTATCTGTCACTCCGTCATTGATAAAGCCCAGTTCTCTGACATCAATTCGCCCCGCATCAACAGAACCGTCAGAGGAGACATGAAGCCCCTTAAAAGTAAGGGAGCCTTCAGACGAGTAGATAGCGCCTAGCCTATCAATTAATTTCCAGATTCCTGCTACAGACATTGAAGTTATTGCTCCGCTATAAGGTTGGGCTACCGCTACTGGGCTAGTAAAGGGGAAAGAGTTATCAGGGATGACTCCAGTAAGCCCCTCAAGTATATTCTGTAACGAACGAGTTAGCACTATTGCTACTGGCTCTTCTGTGACTGAGGTAAGTCCTCCCCCAGACACAGTTAACCGAATAAAGTATTCCCCCTGAATGTCAGGAGTAAAGGTGACAGTGCTGGTAGTGCCCAAAGTTCCTAAAGAAAGGCTGCTTCCGGCAGGGACTCCAATGAGTTCAAATAACCAAGAGGTTATATTAGAATCATCATTGTTAAGACAGAGTACGGGAAACCCGCTTAGACCGATGAAGTCGTCAGACGCCCCCTGAAAGGACACCTGAACTAGTCTTAATCCAGCAGTGACCATTAAGAGCCTCGATTTTGCAGATTAAATACATATCTATCTGCCGGGTCTGGTCTAGCATCTGAGATATTCATGTAACCAGTATTCGTGATAACCCGAAAAACCTTAGTGTATTGAAGGTCCGGGACAGTAACCCTAACTATCGAATCGGCCACTACGTCACACTCCCAGTAGCCGGTGGAGTCTGAGATTAGCTCTCTCTTCCCTCCACCAATCTCTATTGGGAATTTATCAATACTGGTGTCTGTGCCAGTGTTAACTGCAAAACTCATCGAACCTAATGACTCAACCTGAATTCGAGTCTCTGCTGCGTTTCCGTCACTCCGAATAAGATGCCCAAAGAGCTTTACCTTCTTCACTGTTCCGGAAGTTTGGATGGGCAATACAGTTCCGCTAAAGGTAAAAAACTGGATAGTCTGCACTACCAGATGACCGCCTACCTCAGCAGTGTTTGCTATAGTCAACAGTTCTGGATAAACAAAAGTAGCTTTTGTCTTACTTATCTTAAGAGAATAATCACCAGGGGCGATTGAGGCATACGCAATCCCTGAACTGTTCGTAGTTGACTCACTCAATAGGGCTAGATTACCGAATAACTGGACTGAGGCACCAGAGACTGGGTTTATACCATCATTAATAGTTATCTGAACAGTCTCCATTAAAGGAGAGACAGAGAACTGGCTAGACACAGCAGAATTAACTATACCTGTTACGGTTATAGAAAAAGACCAAGTACCTGACTCTAGAACAGGGAAATTACAGAAGTACGACCCAATGGTGTTTCTTCCAACAGTTGCGGGAGCCGGCCAGTTAAAAGTAGTCACATTCCCATTAGGAGAAGTGAGTGACACTATAATAGTGGTTGCATCAACTGGTATTCCAAGATAATAGGTCTGGAAATCCAATTCTAGGACATCCCCAACAATCGCGGGAAGACCTAAGAAGTTATAACGAATAACGTTACTCATGGGGTTTCCAGGGTGGCCCTATTATGGACCATATACGCGCCATTGGTGTATTCGTATTTCTGAGGATTAGCAGAATTCCAAGAGGTCTCTACCCCAGCCATGGCAACTCCCGACATGTAAGAAGGGCTAGCAATGGCTAAGTTATTCTGAGAAATCTTTATAGTTCCTACTAACCCTGAACTAGCTGCACAGCTGTTACCAATACAAGTACCAGAGGGATAAACGTTAGCGCCTCCCACAAATACAATGGCGTTTCCACTACTGCTGCCACTACAGTTGTAGACCCGGTTATTAGACACAACTACTGAACGGTCGTCATTTGGAAAAGAGCCAAAACCTATCCAATTCATTTGGACAACAATGCCTGGACCACTACAGTTTTTAATGTAGTTGTCGTCTATTACTAGCCCTAAGCAGTCATTTTGAATCAAGATTCCTGTGCTGCTTCCAGTAATAAAGCAATTTCGAATAGAAAGACGCTCACCTTCTCCAGGAGAATACCCTGAACTAATGTGCATAATTCCATACGAGGCACAGTCAGTAGTGAAGTTATCGACTACTACATTGTTTATCGTTCCGCCTAGAACAAGACCTGAAGCGAGTATCTTGCCAGCACTTATATCTTGGAACCCTTTAATACTTATGTTCCTAAAATAGAAGTTAGAGATAGTGCCTAGAGCAGTACTGCTATGAGCCAGAATCATTCCGAAACCATCCCCACCTCCTGTTTGGCACCAGTAAGCAGTGGGACCAGGAGAAGCAGACCCGACCATCCTAACGTTGCTGATGTCTCTGTTGGCAGAGCTAAAGTCGCTAGAACGGAACTGCACTCTCCAATAAGGGGGAAGCTGGGCACCAATAGCACTAATGAAGTACTGGTCCAGCAACACTCCATTAATGTAGGTGTCGTCAGGGCATACAATGAATAGGTCACCAGTAGTGGTGGTGTTACTATTGTTGCAAACCCGGGTAAGGTTAGTTAGACGTAGATTATCTATTCTAACTTTAGAGGTCCCACGAATAGCAACGAGCGCCCAACCATTTGAGTCGGTATCTTCTATCCAGGAAGCGGCCGAGAAAGTCTTCTGCCCGTGATTCGAGTGACTTGACCCAGAAAATTGCCAATTAACTGTTACATTATCCAATTCTACACTTTGGGCATAGATAGTCAGAGGGTTGTAATCCACAGGGGTGGATGAGTTCCTCATGTTGTTCAACTGGCAATTGCGTAGAGCTACCTTATTCAGGTTAACAAGTGCGTGGCCTGCAACATAAGTAGCGTTATTATCAGACGGTATTACATGAAAGAATACTGTGTTTTTAGGGGCTGTAGCAGTATTGCCTCCATTAATAACGCAGTCTTCCCATTCAACGCTATCTATGCTCAGGCTAGCAGTGGTGTCTCCATTAGGGTCTAAGCAGAGAACTCCACCATTCTTGGTCAAGTAGTTTCCAGTTGTAGAAGAGCCGCAACCAGTAAACTCACAGTCCTTGAACTTTACTTTTTTAACCGAGATAGCGGACGATAAAAGTCCAGTAGGAGCAATAGTAACTGAAGGTTGGTCAAGTCTAGTACTGAAAAAACAGTTATTGAAGTTATAGCCTTCAAAGTAACCAGAATCTGTGCCGCCAAAAACCAACCTTACGAATTCGTGGCCACCGTCACCAATAAGAGCATTAGGGTCTGACCAGCTGCAATTCTTACAATTGAGCGCAGACCTATTAGAAAGAACAGAAAACCCGTACGGGGTTGAGTTAGATAGGTTAGTGAATACTGAGTAGCACCCTATGAAGTTAACATTCTCTAACTCTAGCTTAGCTGAAGATATATTCAGCGCCTGAGTTCCAGGGGTAAGTACTTGAGGGGCGGTAAAGGTAAGATTCTTAAACACTAGCTTATTTTGGCTGGTGTTTATAAATGTCGTATTCCCGCTATCCACGCCTATATGAACTGACTGAGGAACTTCTCCCTCAATAATCACGTCAGTGAAAGAGCTTAAGTCAGTGCTGCCCGCGAACTCGTAGTTGCCCCGCTTCACTACTAGATGGAGGGAACTTGAGGTAAGAGAGGCAGAGACAATGGCGTCGTTAATAGCAGTAGGAGAGCTAAAATCTCCAGCTGAGTTAGTACCATCGCCTACAGTAAGATACGCTCTTCCATTCAGAGCTTTTAGAATAGACGGTTGTGGGCTAATTGTGACGTCGTAAAATCTTACCGAATCATCTTTACCCGCGGTACTTCCGTCGAGAGTGATAGCAGCGGCACCAGTAGACCTAATAGTATCTGTGCTTAGAGATAGATTCGTAGCTTGAGTAGAAAGGAGTCCTGAAGTAACTACCTGGCTAGTAAATTCAGAGGGAAGGGGGAATCTAAGGTCAGTTACGTCGTAACTATGGATAGTAGCTGAACCAGCGTGTCGAGCTACATCAGCAATCATATAATAATGAATGCCGCCAAACCAAACAGGGGTAGGTGAACTAGCAGGAACACCAGCATGCCCAGTAGTAGAGATTCCGAATACAAATTGTATCTGTCTTCGTCGAGTAGTCTCCCCAAGTTTTGGAATCTGGGCAGGGTTGGTAACTTCTACCTCAGACACAGCCACATAAACAGTATCTGTTCTGTTAGAGCCAGGGGTAGAAAAACCAGAGAGAACTGTATCCACCCATAATGGTATAGGTATTCCATCACACAGTAGCCAGCCTGCTTTAAGAGTCAGAGAATTGGCTAGTGAAGTACCAACAGCAAGGAACCCGTCGTCTCCAGAACCTGGGTTTAATGGCGTGTTGCCATTAATGGCCGAGCCAGCTTGTAGCCCAGCGTAGTTAGTTCTGTAGCGGGAAACTCTCTCGTTATCCTGCAACTCATTGAGTTCAAAATCTACTACGTCTTTATCTCTCTGAAAAAGTACCTTAGTGAATAGGTTAGTCTCAGAAAAGCTGTCTTTAGTTAAATCGGCCATCTAGTTGTCTCAAACAAATAGTACGTGAGGGACAGTTTCTTCGTCAGTAAATTCTTTGCGTAGTCTAGCACTTAAACGTAGGAACCGGCTACGGTCCCTAGCTGACAGCACGTAATATGCCTGACTAGGAACAGCTAACGAAGTAATGTCCCCATTCACTGTTATGGTTGTGGTGGTGTTAGAGAGTATCTGAAACATCTGCTCTTGATTTTGGTTAGGGTTTAACCAGAGTCCTACAAGAGCGTTAGCTATTGGTGCCAATTGGGTAGCATCAAGGTTAAAGACCGTGATTCCCGCGCTATAAGCCGCAGTAGTTACTTTGCCACTTATCACAGTAACGGGAGTGGTTATGTATATTCCTAGGTCATTCTGGCTAAAAGAGCCGAACATAACTCCACCACTATAGAGCCTATTATATGGGTCAAATATAGTGTTGCGTTCAGCCATATCCAGTGTTGGCTCAAATAGGGTAGAGTACACTCCATTATGTACAGTGTACTTCATATTAGGAGTAGACCCTGAATACGCTTTAGCTATTCTATAAGGAGTAGCAGTAATAACAGGGTTACCGAAAACACTAATAGTTGTATTGGTATTATCGTTTATAGTAAACACAGTTCCAGCAGAGTCTTTTAAAGAAAATCCCTGCCACTGCCCTTCTACAAAGTTAGCTAACGGGTCTGTAACGACATGCAAAACAGCAGTAGAAGAGGTGCTACCAATATACTCTGTTCGGATAATACTCTTAGATATAGTTACTGTCGAACCAAGAGGGTACGAATTCTGAAGGGGCTGGGCTAGTGCAACCACTCCATTAAACCCAGGGGTAGACACAGTGTTGGCATTAATTATCTCTGCGGGGTACACGCCTCCTGTCAAAGTAGGAGAAGTAATTTGCAGAGTCATACCAGCAAACACTCCGGCAGTATTAGCGAGGTGGATGCTTGTATCCCCAGCAGTGGCTAGATGAGAAAGAGTAGTAAACGCCACAGGCGCCCGCAAAGTCAGGGTTGTGGCCGTGTTGTCCTTAACACAGCATATATCCCCTACTCCTCCCCGTAACTGCCCCTGGCTATAAAGACTAGTTGCCCATGATTTAGAGGTGTCAGTTAGCGTGGCTGTACCGTCGGCACTGGTCACATTAATAGTGGTAGCTGTAGATAAATCAGTATCTAACTGGGATATCCCGTCCCATGTAGTCAGATTTCCCGCCTTTGATGAGCAAGTACCAGTGCCGAATTCTACACACTGAGCATCCCACTTCGTAAACATTCTGACGGCTTCAATAATGCCGGGGCAAGTACCTTTACGCTTATAGACATAGGCCAGAGAGACCAGAGGGCGCCTAACAATATCGTAGTCGTATCCGAATCCTTCTGGGTCAATTCCTAGCTGCTGGTTTAGGGCAGTCAGCGCAGTGAATGGGGCCTTATCTGGGTCTGACAGAAGACTTATCGCGTTAAAACTTCCGCGCATGAAGTCGAGCCAGCAGCCCATGACAGAGAACCATTGGTCTAGGAATCCAGAACCCCCTGCTTGGCTAGCGTCCTTACTGTCTCTCTCTTTATAGACCCTAGGGGTATTCGCCCAAAGCCAGTCCTTTGAGTTAAGGATGTCTATAGATAACGCCATTGTTCTGGAGTTATCATTTATGTCATAAGTAGCTCCGGTAACGTCTGTAGTCACTAGAGCTAAGTAATAGTAATAGGTATTAGGAGATAACGGAGAGCTTATTCCTACTCTATCCCCAGAATTGTACGCATTCTTAAGAGGGGACAGAAGGTTTATAGTGTTACCTATTACTGTGCTAACTGTAGCTACTTCTCCCTGAAGAGGAGAAAGTGTGTCTATTCGAATAAGATTTCCGGACACTATTCCGGTCCCACTTACTACAGACAGTGAAGTGTCCCCAACAGCAGCAGATGCTGTTAGATAAGTAATGGGAGCCTTAACTCCTGTATCTATGAATCCAGAGATGGAAGTAGAGCTCTTATAAACTACGTCGTAATTGTCAGTTAGGTCAAAAGGCCAAGCTCTGGTCCTTCTTACTATTTGAGTATAGGAAGGAGTAGGAGAGGTAGGATTAGTCCAACTAATACTAGTGGCCAAGCCACTGCACAGAGGGCCCCCTATAAGATTTGATACGACATAGGTCACTTCACCCCTCCAACAGTAGTGACTATCAAGTCAGTGGGGCTCAGTACAGGAAAGTTCTCAGGGCGAAGAGCAATGTCCTCAGCTGCCCCATAAGTATCAACATACATCTCATCCCCTGCTGTGAAGGGGAGAGTTCCGTCAACTACAGTAAAACCTACTGTGCCGTCATCCGAATACCAATAATAAGTAACTACCGCCCCAGGGTCTACTTGAACTGGCGTAGTCAGGAGCAAAGAAACTCCGTCAGGCACAAGAGATATTTTAACTATCTCGTCTACTAAGTTTACTCCTTGGGTTCCTGTAATACGAACGTAGTCATTGGCTAAGAAGTTAAGACTGCTGACTACAGAGATAGTAGAAGAAGGAGAAGCCATTGCAGCATTAGTAGTAGTAATGGCTAGTTTGCCTATAGTTCCTTCTTTTTTCTCCACTACATAGTCATCACCAGGGCCCAAGAATGTTAGAAGCCCAGGAGAGGCCAGAGACATAGTGGTCTGGGTATTAGCAGTTATGTAGAAAGTAGAAGCTGGGCCACTCCCTCCTTCAGTAGGAGAGCCGCCAATATTAGTACTAGGGTAAGGGCGAAGGAACTCTCCAACAAGTTCCCCATTTTCGTAGTTAGCTGCTTCATCTTCTAAGAAGTTATCCACTACAAGGGAGGCGGTACCTAATCGTCTTTGCCAAACTTCATATTGATAGCAGAAGACACCAATGATTGGATTACTCTGCACTATACGAATAAGCCACTCGCGTCTTTTAACATCAGGGGTAACCTGGATATCCTGAACAGTACCATTACCGGTGGTTGATATACCAACATGGCGAGCAAAGTAAGGGAGGACAGTGAACTTTCTAAAGAACACCCTATCTGTACCTGCAATATTAGAGGGCTTAACTACTTCATACCCATCATTTTGCAGAGAGAAGGTCTTACCAAAGTCTACTGAGTTAGCGCTAAACCAGTTAGTCAGCACCGCTTGATGGGCAGCCCCAACAGCCAGAGCCGGGCTAGATGGGCTAACGTAGACTACTTCTTCTATATGAAGATTTACATACACTGGGTCATCTACCAGTATACGTTTTGCCGCCATCTTTATATTCGCCAGCCCCAATATGACCGTGTTCCTGAGAACGTCGGTCACAGACCCACCACCATTTGGGACAACGAATAAAACTACTGGAGTAGCTCCACCATAAGGTATCCCAGCAACTGCCCTTACCTTGAACACGCCAGGTATAAAAGCCGCTGCTGTAGAATAGTCTTGAAGAGTGACTGCTCTGTCATTCTCTTTCAGAGATAACGGCAGATTCTGCTGCGCGTTAGCCAGTGTCTGTTTAGGCCCTCCTCCCGTAGCGGATACAGTGTTGGAGACACTGATTATCTGCGGGGGAATAGCAGAGCCGTCACTTGTTCCGTGGATATCGCTAATAGAGCCAGCAGGTAAGTTAGTATTGGAGCCCCCTCCAACTTTATAAGTAGCTACTACATTCTGCCCAATGGCAGGAATAACACCATTAACGTTATCGCCAAGTGTTAGTGTAGTAACACCATTCTCATCTGTGAAAATGGTGTAGACCTTATCCGTAGGACCGGCTGCTATAAAGTTACTGACTAGGCTGTAACTATCAGCGCCTACAGAGACAGAAAGGGTGCCATCTAATAGAGGGGAAGATTTAAGAGTAAACTGCTCATTACCCACCCCACTAGTCTGTCCTTCTACTTCCAGATAGTATTCTTGCCCCTGGATGACATCAACGTCCACATACCCAACACCTGGGTAAGAGGCAACAGCCACACTAATCACAGGCTGGAAGATAGTGCCATCAGTAGTGCTGAACTGAAGGTGGCTGGAAATGGTAAATGGGTAAGAACCAGCAGGGTCAAGAGTAACCCTCTCCACAGAGCTAGAAGGGGAAGCACTCTTCATAGCGTAGTCAAAACTCTTACTGATTATTCGAAAATTCTTTTCTCTAGTGAGCGTAGTGATTATGCTCTCCAGAACTTGGGCATTCGCATTGTAGGCCAGTAAGTCTGACGCCGTAGCGAGTAATTCAATTAAGAATGTCCCGAAATTGGAGCTATTAAAGTCAGTCCACTGCTCTGCTGGAAACTGCTGTTGAGCATATGTTATTAGGTCTGCTTGAATAGACGTAAAGTCCAGAGAAGTGGCATCGAATACTGGAGAACCTTGCGCGCCGGCAGTCATGTGGGGCTCCTGAGGAGGAATGGGATAACAAAGTTGTCAGACCTATTATTAGCCCTTATTGTATAATCTATATTCGTTACTATAGCAGAACCCCCATTAGGCATGGGCATTTCTTGAGAATCTACAGAGTTAACAATTATCCTAGGTTCCCAGGCATTCAAAGCTCTAGTTATCTCATACTGTATTACTTGAATAGCAGACTGAGCATTATCAAACAGAGACCCCCTAATCCTAGTACCAAAAGGAATTCCATTCTTAGTAAGAAACGGCCTCTCAGTGACGTCAGTATTGACTATCTGGTCAATGGAGGCAGTTATCGTGTCATTCCCTGTAACGGTAGCAGGACGTACTTTATTGACGTCCAAACGGAACGGGAAAGCTAAGCCAGCCCCTAAGAAAGAGGAGATGTTTACGGACATATCGACACGACCGTCCCGAACGTGACAGTTACTTCGTCAAGAGTAGTTTTGAAAGTATTAAGCGAAGTTAAGAAAGAACCAGCAGGAGTTCCGATAGGGGTGGCAGAAGTAAGGGCAATCATACCATTACTTAAATCTACCATTGCTTGGCCAAAAGCAG
>JGI24890J29729_1000820_pt1 | contig 16747 bp, 25 predicted proteins | sample FreactcultureFD7_FD_29729 | JGI IMG/M metagenome (IMG submission 29729)
CTTATCGCCCATGCCTAAAATTTCGTCACTCATAATTGCTCCTAGTTAAGTCTTAATATAGCGGTTGTTGATGTTGGTGTAGGGAACGTAACCGTGAACGTNCCCGCCTGTGTATTTGTTTTATCCGACCCAAAATCTAGTACCGCCACTGCTGCATTAGTAGTGCTATTGTATATCAAAGCGCACCTAGCAGTAAAGGAAGCTGGGTTCCAAGTTACATTTGCAAAAGACACATATGCTGTGTCATTAGAAGCATCATAAGTAGGTACTTGGCTAACTGTTAAAGTTTTACCTCCAGCCGTATAACCTGTACCCGTAATTTCGCCTGTTGTTGTATATGCAAGGGTATCGGGGGTTAGATTTGCCAAACTTGTATAAAGAGCAATTTTGTAGGTGTAGGTAGTACCAACAGCAAAGTTTTCCAGCCCACTTAGGCAATTTTGCTTAAAGATATTGCATTGACCTTGAGAAATCATAGCTGATTATAAGGCAGAGCTGTCTGCCCCCTTCTGTATGCATCATTACGTTCAAGACCGTCACCAAGGCGTTTAAGCTGAGCAATACCTTCTGCGTACATTTTTTCGTAGTAATTAACCATATCTTGCTCGCCTTTCATAAACAGAACGGCTTCACGCATAGCGCCATAAAATAGCACTGGGTCATAATTATCACCAAGCCAACTTGTACCAGAAGGGTTATCAATAGCACCTACTGTATATACAAAGCCAGAGCCTGTACCGCCAATATAGCTAGAATTAACTGTTAACTGGTTACCAACAATATAGAAGTTGCCGCCATTTTGAATGGTTACTGAAGTAACCTGACCACCAGTAACAACTACGTTAGCAGTAGCACCAGCACCGTTACCTGTAACACCAGATACATAAGTAAGAGGTACGTTGGCATAAGAACCGTTGGTATATAAAGTACCGCCAGTAAAGGTTCCTGTACCAGATAAAGCACCTTGAACAATAGAAACTGGGTAATAAAAATAGTGCAACTCAACGTTAAAACTATCTGATGGTGTAGGGGCCATCATAAAAGATAACTCATTAGAGTTGCTATATTGGGAACCAAAAAGGGCATAGTACTTAGGAACGCCCTGTGGGGTGCCTTGATACGCTGGGCTTGTATAAACTACGCTAGGGTAGGCTTCACGTAGAAAGTTAACATCTTTATTTAACAGGAAGTTATAGTTATTACTTGAATCAATAATAGCTAATGAATAAGTCGCTAAATAATCGTCTGGGGCTGATAAATACTGATTTCCAGCCGTAAGTGTACCTGTTACGTTTTTACGCAACGAAGGTATTTGAACATTATTATAAATTCTATCTTCAGCCTCTCTTACAAAGCGTGGGATGTTGTTTATAAACAGCGGTTCGCTGTTTTCACTGTAGTCAATAATTGCTTGGTACAGTTCAGTATATTTCATCTAAGGGTTTTCCCTATTAAGCTAAAGGGCCGTATGCCTTGCGACCTTTAGTTGCAGCGCCATTACCACGAGTTTCAACACCTGTAGTTTTTTCGGCTGGGTAATTACCCTTGCTTACATTACCAACAGAAATGTCCATCTCATTAATATATTTACCGCCAGTCTCTGTAGACATTGCAGGTAATTTATTGCTTACAGGTTTACCACTCATTGTATGTGGCTTAGCATAAGATTCTGCTGGTAAATTATCAGGGTTTCTACCTACTTTAACAGCAGGGCTGTTCTTTTTTGTGGGTTTTACTTGAGCAACCATGATTAGAATCCTTTGCCTTTTAAGCCAGTAGAACCAAATTGATTTACCAATTTAGCACGGTTCATACCGTCAGCTTTGCGTTCTTCATTAGATACGCCAAGCTTTTTATTTGCTTTCATAATTTTTGCGCTAGGGCCATCCTCACCTAAGTTTTTACCTACAGTGTGTCCCTTTTTTGCAATACCGTCGCCTCTTGCCATGTCCTACTCCTAATTAATTGTTACCTGCCCTACCGCAGTTGCTACTACTAAATTATTTGGTGTTTCACCAAAATCATATTTTTGCCCCACAGGACTCCAACCCCACTGTATTACCCTACTACCACCACTGGGTGTACCGTTAGCCAAAATTCCTATACCACCATTAATATCTATATCTAAGCCAGTATTACCAGACTGGTAATAACTGTTATCCCGTCTTGGTTCCCGTACAGCCTGTGGGTCATTAACCGGATACATACCTAATTGTAACTGAGGCTGGTCCATTTCCCAACACTCAGAACATACTTTAATGCTTACATTCTTGGTCTTAATTGTAAGCTTTTTCAACTGCTTAAGCTTAAATCTAAAGCCACATCTATCGCATTCAGCAATTGCAAAACGCCCAGAGGCGAACATCGTTGTCATTAGCCGTTACCTAAATAAGTCTGACGAGGAATAAACCTAATCGGAGCCTTTTCTCTATCCTCATCTGCTGCCAACTGGAATTGCTGTTCATAATCGGCTTTTAGGGCCATAGCACGCTCCATAGTAACCGTAGGTATCTTAGCTGCCAAATACCACGCCAAGCCCGCCACTAAGCAGTTAATAAAGCGGAAAGGGATATCTTGGGTATTCACGCCATTACCTGCATCTTGGATACGGCGTAAGCGCCAGTAAACAAACTGGTAGTATGGGACTTGAACAGTACCTTGGTCTGGGGTAGGCCAAACTGTAATCTTGGGGGCATCAATACCTGTAATTGGGTCTGTACCATTAGGGCCTGGTGGCGGATACTTAGCACCACTCATACGCTGAATCCATACTTGGATAGGACGGCTTTGGGATAACTTGTTTGGTATTGTTGCGTAGGTAGAAACACTAATACGGCTAATCGTAATATCAGTCTGGTTACTTTGCTGACCATTATTAGTACGAATCTGGTGTTCTAATAGGTCAATAGTATCAATTGGCAAGTCATATGTGTTAACACCTTGAATAAGAGGAATCTGCCCCTCTTCAATAGTCCACATGTTGATACCACGGTTTGCCCACTCAATCGTTAATAAGTTCAAAGAACGACGTGCTGTACGCAAGTCATAACCAGAACGAAGCTCAGCGCCGCAGCGCTCAAAAGCTTCTTCAACTATCTCGGATAGGTCTAGGTTAAACGACGATGCGCCAGATGTAGTCATTATTTGTTAAATCCTTTTAGGGTTTCCGCAAGCCTAGCTCGCTTACCCATCTTGCCGGGTTTCTTTGCAGCTGCAGCTAGTTTGCTTGACGGAATCTTTTTATCAGCTTTTATACCAAGTTCTTTTTTCAAAGCACCAGGTTTTTTAATAGCATCTTTAATCCAACCACCTTTAGCGAGGACAGCAGACTTAGAAGTCTTAGGAAGTTTACTGGGCATTACAGCACCCATTCCACGAGACGATTTCATTAGCAGACTCGGCCTTTAGTTTTGCCTTTAACAGCAATGCCATCACGCTTAGGGCTAGATTTAACTGAACCCATTTTAGAAGCTTTTACAGAGCCACCAGTTGCCATTTTTTTCATAGCTTTACCGCCGCCACACATTTCTTTTGGTTCTTTCTTTTCGGCTTGTTTAATCATTTTTTTGATTAGTACTTTGTCTTGTGCTTCGTCATCATGTTTCATAGCTTTACCGCCTTCTTTAAATAAAGTTGTTTGACCGTGATTGGTTTTCTTTTCGTTTACTTTTTGCAGGTCTGTACGTACACTACCCCCTGCTTTTAAACCCATATACTTATCATTATTGGTATCGGGAGCATTTAGTTTATACCCAAAGCTACTACCAAAACGAGTTCTTTGTTTATTGGCTTGACCTTTACCACCATAAGAGTAGTTTACATCGCCGCCAGTACCAAACTTCTTGCCTTTATCCGCAGCTACAAAATCTTTACCCACAGATTGTTTGATACCTAATTGCTTAGCCTTCTTAGGGTCATGGGCAATCATTTCCATAAAGTTGTGTTGTTTTTTAGATGTACTTGGCATTACTTAACAATCTTTTCAAAAAACCAACCCAAAGCGCCACCAATAACTGCAAAAGCGCCACCAATCATAATAAACACTTTCCAACCACCATGAGCTTCATCAAGAGTCTTACGTATAGCAAGAATAGCCTCTTTAATTTCTTTCATTTCATCTACCATTTTATCCATATCTGCCTGTAAATGTTGGATATCGTTAGCATGCGTTGCAAGTTCACGGGCTGTAGTAATTGGGTCTATTTCAATCATTTTGAACCACATTTCCAGCGCTTCAAAGAAGCTGCTTTGCGAGTAGGTTTACCATTTTCATCTTTCATCGGCCCGGGCATGCCAGACATACGAGCACAGAAAGATTTTTTACGAGGGCCGCCTTCAGGCTGCGGAGCCTTTAAATTAGAACCCGTAGCAGCATTATACTTAGCACGGCCTTTAGCAGTGAGACCAGCCCCTTTCGAGACTGGTAGTTTCTCACCACGACCCAATGCGAGAGATGGGGTTTTCTTAGCCATAGCAAACGGTTACTGAAGTAATATTTGTAACCGCAACATAAATACCTGTTTGGCAAAGAATACCCTCGCCTGGTATAAGGACTTGAAATGGTTGAACACCACTAGAGGTCTTTTGTTGCCAAACTACAGGGCCTGTATTATCAGTGCCATCATAAATAGTAATAGTTCCAGCGGTACCAGTACCTACAAGTACCATTTGCTTCAAACGAATTCTACCTGTAACTAGCTGTGCGGGAAACGTACCCGCATAAGCGGATTTTACGTCATATTGCATTGTCATAATTAATCTCCTAAATTTTCAAATAGGGGGCCAAAGCCCCCCGGGATTAATTACTGTTGGCTAGCTGTTGGGTTTGAATTACCGTTTGAATCACGAACTACGTAAGTGATAACAACAGTTGCCGCGCCAGTTGTCAAAACAGCACCTTCAGTAGCTGTGTAAGTAATCAACGCATCAGTTGTACCAACGTTTACAGCTGTAGGAGCAAAACCAGCTGACAAAGCCTGAGTAATAGAGCCAACAGAAGTAATAGTAGATGCAGCAGCAAAATCAACGCCACCAATGGTAACTTTCAAAGTAGTAGCAGCGCTAAATACAGTTGAAGTGATGATTTGAACACCAGTAACGCAGGCACCAGCAGGGATAGCACCAATAGTGCCAGTCAATGCAGCATTAATGCCTGTATATGTGAAAGGAATAGTTTGTGCAACAACTGTTGCGCCTGTGTTACGAACTAAACCAGCAGTAGTACCAGTAGTGTTTTTAACAGTGCCTAATAGCCAAGGGCCTAAATGAGTAGCGAATCCCATGATAAATCTCCATACGATAAGGCTTACTAGTTTGCATGGAAATCTGCCGGGGCAGTCTAATAAGCCGGTTTTCCCGGTTTCCTGTAGTTTACACCTTTTTTAGTTATGTGCAAGTATTTATAAAAGAAAAACCCCGCCTTTTGAGCGGGGTTTCCTTAGGACTCAAGTTCTGATTAAGAACCTGAAGAGCCCCACATTCCGAGAGGGTCAGACCAGCCGAAGCTGTAACGCTCACGAGATTTGTAACGTACGTTACCTGTATCGAAGTCACCGTCCATAGAATTCTGGAGCGGAGTACGTTCGAAGTGCTTCAAACCGTTTGGAACGTCAGTGGTCAAGAACCATGCGTTTGTGTCGGTCAAGAAGTGGTTAACTGTGTAACCTTCAGGGATTGTGCCGTTGTTGTTGATAGCGCTAATGTCGTTATCAGAAGTACCAACACGCAATTTAGTTTCGAGCAAACGAGTTGCAACGAACATCAATGATGGTGGAACTACCAATTTCTTAGGTTTAGCAGCAATCAAGAGACCGCGTTCGTCTGTCCAAGCAGCGATTTGAATAACAGCAGCTTCCAAAGAAGTTTCATTCAAGTCGACAGGTACAGCAGCAGTGTTGCTGTTTGTGCCGCCAGAAACCAATGGGTGAGCAGTGTTGAACAAAGATACGCCGTCGCCGCCGTTGTATGAACCACCAGTGTTGAAACCGTTGTTCAATACAGAAGCTGCTTTAACTTGCTTGGTGTAAGCCATAGCACGAGCCAATGCTTTAGTGTAACGAGCAGACAAGCTGTCGTACAAGTTATCTTCAATCGCTTCTTCAGTGATTGAGAAACCCAAAGCAATAGTTTCGTGTGAGTAGCGTGTAGACCATGCTTCTTGTGCATTGTCATACGAGATTGCTCCGCCTTCGTTTTTAACTGGAGCAGCGCTGAAACCGGATAACTTGGTTTCTTCTTCGAATGAACGCTCAGAAGATTCAGTTTCGTAAATCTCTTTGTGCTCTTCGCCGTAGCGTGCGTATTCCAAACCAAACAATGCGTTTAGCCCCGGGAGTAACTCTTTTAGGAGTTGTGAACGTGAAATAGCCATGTTATAGCTCCTTTATTAGTTAGCTGTACCAGCGGATTGATAATACTGATGTACGCCAAAGTTTAATTTAACGATACAGTCGGTATAAGCATCACCTGGGTTAGAAGGGAAATTGCCGCCAAATGTAGAGCTGGAGTTAACCAAGTCAACAATTTTGCAAGCAAGTGCGGATGTGTTAGCAATAGTAGCTGACAAAGCAACAGTAGAGTTACCTGTAGTTGTGCTGCCACCAAAGTTAGCCAATGCAACAGTTTTGCCAATAGAACCGTAACCTACGGAACCTAAAGACTGAACTTGATATAACTGGTCTGGGTCTTCAACAACACGGATGAAAATGTTGGTGTAGCCAGCAGTTACAGCGTTAGCTGGTAAATACTGTGCATAGAGTGGGTAACCCAATTGCTGACCTGCCAATTGATAACGTACGCCTACGCAAACACCAGCGATACCAGCAGTGCTAGTAGTTGGAGTTGCTGCAACGACGGTTGGTTGACCTGCTACTGCTGCGCCTAACTGCACTAAATCACCATTATAAATGGCTGCAGTGTTGTTTGTGGTCATCAAATACTCACGGATTGTTCCGCCAGTAAAGGATTGACCGCCAATCAAACTGATTGGTTTAAGCCCGTACGGGGCCGATACTGTGCTCATAAAAAGCTCCTTAAATTAAAATTAAAATTAACTTCCCTTGCCGAAAGTAACTTTAGTAGACCGCTCTTTAAACATCGGCATACGTGGGTCATTCTGGGCCATGAAGTTATTGTCTACTGACTCCATTTGAGAATTGTTCAACTTGCCATAGTGAGCAGCACGTTGGTCCATAAACTCTTGCGGAGCACGACATAAAACTAAACCACCAATTTCTATTGAACCTTTAAACTGTCCGTCAACGGACGCGTGGCTCATAAGTTCAGGATAATCCTCAGCCTTAACAGGCTCAAAACCTTCCCTACGCTTAGCAGAGATATTCATCGGGTCTGATGTACCTAAAGTAGAGGTACGTACCCAACGATGTGCCCAGCCTTCTCGTTTATCAGGTGTTGGCAATAACTGTGGGGGAGCCCATTCAGTAATTGTTCGTTTCTCGGAATCCCGGGAATCTAATTCACGTGTAAGTTTGGTCATGTTCTATCTCCATTCATTTGTTCGGCAACCTTCTTAGCGTACAGTTCTAGTGGAACGCCTAAACGTTTCGCTATTTGTACCTGGGTAGGCGTAAGTTGTACTTTCTTAGGGGCAACTGAGCGAGTAGCGGGGGCTACAACACTTGCAGCGGGCTTGGCACGGGTTTTAACCGGTTTTGTTTCTACTTCTTGTGCTTCTGAATCTTGTGCGTCTGTTTGCTCCTGAAAATGGTCAGGGAACCTTTTCCGCATTGTAGCATTAATTTTTTCGTAATAGTCATCGGTTCCTACATATTTTTCACCGAATTCTCTTGCGAGGCGATTATGTACAGTAATTGCGAGTCCAGTCATCTCATCTTCTTCAGGTGTTTCACCACCATACCAAGGGTTATCATCTAACCAATTAGTAAGTTTTGGGTCTTGAGCAGGAGCAGCTGGCTGTACTTTAGGTACCTGATACTGGTCTTCACGAATTTCAACAGGTTGCATGTGTCTAACCCTGTCTAAACGCAAAGTAGCCTCAGCCATTTTTTGCTGTGCTTCTACCAAAGCTTCGCTATCACCTGCATCATATGCATCTCTGTAGGCTTTTTTAGCGGAAGCTAGTTCTAGTTCAGCTGAACTTTGACCCTGTTGGATGAGAACTTTGCTACCTTCGTGCAATTGAGCTTGTAATTTACGGTTTTCATCTGCCATAAACTGAGCTGCACGTAGGGCTTCCTCACGCATTCTGTCCGCTTCTTCCTTCTCACGGCGAATATCATGGTAGCCTTTAGTTAGCTTTTTGATGCGCTTTTGAACTTTATTGTCGTAAGACTGTAGTTCATCATCGCCTTCCTCGTCTTCCAAAACCTTGGAAGCATCCATAGGCTTCTTGTTGCGGTCTTCTTCAGGGGTATCGTCAACAATCTCAATATCCACTTCAGCTTCTGGTGCCGCTTTTACTTTTACTTCTTCTCTTGCTGCAACTTCGTCAGGGAACTCAAAGGTATCGCTTTCCCCACCTAGAGGGATAACTTTACCACCCTTACCAAAAGTTACTGTGCCAAATTCGTCAGACATTTAAATCTCCTTATGCACGCGTAATCCCGCGGGGGTCTAAAACAACGGCTTCAACTGAGTCATCATTAATAATTCGGAACTCACGGCCATGAATCTTAAGACGTGAACCAGAACTAGGACGAATCAATACAAAGTCGCCAACTTTACAAAGAGGTCCACTAGGGAAACGTTCTTTGTCAACATAAGCGTCAGGACCAATATCCATCACAAACAATACAGGGGTTAATACTTCCTCGTGTTGTTGTGTTAATGCGGACTTAATCAAACCGCTGTCATACTCTTCTTCAACTTGTGGAACCATACATAAAATATGGTAGCCAGCTGCTTTTGGAAGTTGTGTTGCCTTTTCTTCTTGCTTCTCAGGTAGCTTCGAAAGGTTTCCCAATGCGTCGCTAATAATGATGTCACTCATCTGATTCCTCTAGTTTTTGCACGCGGTCTTTGATTAAATCCACAGCAAGGGCAAGACCACGGATAATCCCTGTTGTGTTTCGATACTCTTCTAAACTCTGGCAGTTGCCTGCGGCAACGGATTGTGCTCTAGATTCAATGAGCTTTTCCAGCTCACTGACTAGGTAGTCGTACTCGGTCACTCTTTAGTTTCCTTTTTATTGGGTTTCACAGCAGTCATGATTGAATGGAACTGGTTACTAGCTTGAGTTTCTTTCTGGTGCTGTGTGTCATGTTCCTTATGGGCAGCATTATTCATAATGTCCGCAGCTTTAATCATTCGCTGGGTCTTAATCTTTTGCTGGCCTAATGCAGTATTAGCGCTAAGTTGGGCCGCTGCAGTTTGCTGTTGGGCTTGAATACGCTCTTGCTCAATTTGCAACTGTTGTTGCTTAATAGCAAAGTCCTGTTGGTCTTTCTGGGCTTTACGTTGTTGCTCTTGAGATTTGAGCTGCAACTCTTGCATCTGCATCTGGATAATTGGGTCTTGTGCTTGTTGTTGAGCCTGTTGTTGTTTAGCTTCCATTTGATTCTGAGCTAACAACTTCTGAGCTGCTTGAGCCATGACTGGAGCCAACTGAGCTTCCATCTCTGGAGTCATATTTGTATCTTCTTCCTCATCCATATCGTTCATATGTTGTGGAGGCATTGGCATACCCATTTGTTGACCGATTTGAACCCGATACTCATAGCCAATATGTTCATTAATATGCGCATACATTGCTTGTGCAATTTGCTGAGCTTGTGGATTACCTTGAAGCAACTTATTAATATGCGGGTCTTGCATAGCAGCCATATGGACTGCAATATGTGCTTGATGGTCTTGGAGCGCAAAAGCTTTGATTGGCTTCATCATCAGAACATTTTGGTTTTCTGTGACTGGGTCTTGTGGCTTTTGGTCATCCGTCATTGGTACAAGTTTATTAGCATTCTTGATACCAAGAACTTCAATCATTTGTCTATGAAGGAGCGGGAGATTGTAGAGTTGTGGTGCCTGTTGAGCCAGCTGGAGCACAGCTTGGTACTGTACGATTTTCTGCGCCATCGTGCTCGCGTTAGGGTCGCTAACCGGTAAAACCTCAACATCATCGTAATCCGATTTTTTAGCCGCTGCAGGGCCTTCTTCAGGTTCATAGTCATACTCATCTGGTGTGTAGTCGGCAATAATTACTTTAAGGAGTTTAAATTCTTGCTTCATCGAATAGTGCAGACGAGCTTGAATTGCAGACATTACCTTAAGAGTACGTTCAAGGATAGCCAGAGTAGTTCCAACAGGCGCATTACCACCCATGTCGGACACTTGGAGGTCCCCAGCAGATACGAAAGAACGGCCTTCTTGTACGATTTGGTTGAACAGAGCCATAAGAGTCTGGCTAGGCTCTTTGTATGGCAACAACATAATGTTGTCTTTAATAGTACCGCTTGGTACATCAACATCTCTAAACTCTCCTGGGCTAATAGGAGTGTCATCTCCCTTAACCCGTAAACCATGAGCTTTTAGCCCACCGGGAAGGTTAGATAAAGTACCAGCGTCGACGAGTTGACGAACAATAGTAGTAGCACTGCGGGCATAGCCTCCGATAAGGTGAATCAATCCATAACCATAGAAACCAAAACCAGGTACATATTGATAATGTACAAAGTGGTTTCTCTTAAGTTTTAGAATATCTTCTTCGTACCAGTTACGACGGATGGCTAGCACCTTTGCGGTGCTCTTTTCAATGGTAATGATGTAAGGTAGTGCAATTCCTGCCTCATCTTCGTACCCAGGCAAGTCATAGTCCACACAAACTTCAAAAATTCTAAAGCGGTTGTCAGTAGTAGCGGAGAAACCTTGCTCTTCTGCTTTGCGCTTTTCAATGTCGTCCATGACGTTCATTGGTTCGCCCAAGTCTACATCACGCCAGAATCCAGCTGCCTGGAGTTTCTTAACATCGTTCTTAGTCTTACGCATCTGGTGTGTGATGCGCTCAGCGTTTTCTAAGTTAGAAGCGCCATAAGGAACAATAAGGTCTTCAGCCGGAATAAAGATTGCAACTTGTCGGCCAAGTGCTGGGTCATAATAAACTTTCTTAAATGCAGAACCCGCTAATGGTAAGTTCCACAACAACTTCTCCTGTTCAGGACGATACTCAGTCATCTGCTCAGTAAGTTTGTAGTTCATATCTTCTTGAACACGAACCGACGCTTCTTTTTTGTTTTGAGTTTCTTTACCGATAATCTTAGTTTTGACGGGTCCCATCGCTGGGAATGTTTCCATAATCGCTTCTGATTGGAACTTGACAACTGCCTCAGCAAGCATAGGATGATAAACGCCACATGCGCCCGCCCAAGGTTCAGTTGTTTCCTCGTATTTGAGGCCGAGAAGTTTAAGGCCCTCAACGTAGGTGTCCGCCCAATCTTTACGTGCCGCAACGTCTGCATCAATTAATCCAATCAAATCACTAGCAATAGTTTGAAGAGTACCCTCATCAATATTCTCTGCTAAGTTTTCATCAAACTTATCGTCTTCTTCTTTATCTGCTTCAATGCTTAGGATAGGTTCTCCGTCAATCCCAATATTTACTGCCTCTGGGTCAACAATCTCAATCTCTAAAGGCGGCTCTTGTGTAGCCATAATCCCTTGGGGTGCCTGATATAAACCTTTATCCATCGCCATAATTAGTTCCTATTTAAACTCTGTAAAATCCAGCATTTTTCTTGGATTTAAAATATCTGATTGGGTCCGGCTCATCCGTATCCAGTCGTAGAAATCCACCTCTTCTAAATCGCATAATGGCTTGGGTCATCGAGTCGACTAAGTCATCGTGTTCGCCTGATGGGAAACTAGCTACTTCTTCTACCAGTTCTTCTGCCCATCTCGTACACGGTACCCATACTAGTCCAGACGCGAATATATCCGCAACACTATTTAACCTCGCGATTTTATCACTTCCTTTACCAGGAGTATATTCCTGTACGGGGATTCCCATGGCTCTTAATTCAAATAAAAGTGGTGAACCCGAAGCTTTTGCCTCGACAATGAGCGCATCTGGTTGCCATTCTTGCCATTCTTCATATGCTCTTTGCTTAAGTTCTGGGAACTCCATACGCTTTTTAATTGCATTTAACAGGATAATATTTGCCTGTGGCTTACCTGTAGCATCATCTCTATAGAACACACCCCATGTTGTACATGCAGAATAGTCTGAACGTTCTGTCTTTAAAAACGCCGTATCCCATGATTGGATGATGAAATCGCAGTATGGAGCGTCTTCTTTCTCCCATTCTTGCCACCATTCACGCTTAATAATCGCAGAAACGGATGAAGTAGGTGCTTGTTGGTACTGAGCTTGCCATTTTGATACTGGAAGTTCGTCTCTTAAGGCTTCTAACTGCTCAATTGGCCAAAATTCAGGCCAAAGTGGGTTACCAGAGGGCAAAATTGCCGGAAATTCGATGACTTTCCACCCTTCACCGTTACGAGCCGCATCTGCTTTGAGTACTTGACCTGTTAAGTCCTTCTTGGACCATCTCGTCATAACGATGACAATAGCTCCCCCTGGCTGTAGACGCTGCCTAGGCCCTGATGTGTACCACTCATACGTCTTATCATACACGTCCGAGTTAGTTTCGGCTAGCGTTGCCTCTTGTTCTGAGTGCGGGTCATCAATAATGAGCAAGTCCGCGCCTTTACCAGTAACAGCACCTCCCACACCGATAGCAAAATAGTCTCCACCACTGTTAGTGGCCCACCGCCCAGCAGCTTTAGAGTCCGCTTGTAGCCCAACACCTGGAAATATCGACTTATACGCATCTGAGTCAACCAAATTTCGCACTTTACGTCCGAAGCCAACAGCCAACTCTGCCGTATGAGATGTCTGAATAACTTTTTTGCCCGGAAATTTACCCAGGAACCAAGCGGGGAGTAGGTAAGAGGCGAACTCGGACTTCGTGTGACGTGGAGGCATGTTAATAATAAGTCTTTTACATGTACCGTTAGCCACTTCCTCGAACGCTTGAGCCATCCTAGCGTGATGGCGGCCAGCAATAAATGACGGCCATACTTTATTAACGAACGCAATGAACTTCTCCTGTGCTAATTCTTTATTCTTTAACTCACCAAGCTTCTCAAGCTCCAATAACAACTGGCGCTGCTCCGCCTCGGTCAACTGTCCGAGTACTTTCGGTATATCTTTGAGTGAGATGTTGTTAAGAATCTCTTGCGCTGGTTTCATCGGTTCTTTTGTCTGAAGTCGTATTCTTCTGGCTGCTCGGTCTTGTGCATTTCACCATCAATATCTTCATCAGCCATGGCTGCGTGCTCTGCTTCTTCAAATGTCGCTTCCTCAGTAGCGGCAAGCTCCGCATCTAAGTCATCCATCAGTGGGGTCACGTCCACAATATCAGCGTTGAGTAACCGTTTAACTCTTTCTTTGATTGCTTCTTCTAGGTCGGCTGAACTCTTGTGGTTGATTGTAATCTCGGAACGTTCTGTAAATAGGGCAATATCTGAGTGCTTACCTAATAACTCGATGGCCTTTAACTCAAACTTAGGGTCGCCGCAGTTAGCGAGTGCTAACAATTTAGTAGTTATGGCTGAGCGTACTTCACTAACGTCTGCTGCTACCTGGTTGGCATATTGAGTTATGAACTCTCTAGCAGCGTAAGCTGCGGTGCTCACACTCTGCATGGCCTTTTTGTTTTGTTTCTTAAGCGCATTCTCCACCAAGCTTTTTTCTGCACGGGCAGTCTCGGGGTCAATGTCTGGTCCACCACCTAGCTCTTCTAGGAGGCTCAATGTATTCGCAGTCACAGCTAACTCGTCTGTGAATGTCTTTGTCTCGACATCAGTCGCATCGTATGGGACCGGGTGGTCCTTTGTAGGCTCTACGTTAATCATAGGTTTCTTTGCTACCCCTAGGGGCGATGTTGCTAGTGTACTACAATTTTTTGTCTTTTTTGTTTTTTAGTTCATTCCAATGATGCAGCCTATGGTGATTGGCACATAGCACAATACACTTTTGTATTTCCTCCATCGCTTTAGTGTAGCTTCTATCACTTACTAATCTACTTACTGAATACTCTTTATCTGCTGGGTTTATATGGTGAAAGTCTAAGACCGCTGGATGGTTTTCCCCACATACCGCGCACTTTAGAGTGGCTTTAAACTCTTGCCATTTTTCTTTATTTGCTTTGTTTGTTTTCTTTATTGCTGCCCGTACCTTTTCTGTATTTCTTTCATAGTACGCACGGCTACGTTCTCGGTAATATGCTTTTTGCTTTTCAGGGTCTTTATATGGCATTTTGTATATTATGAGAAACAGTTCTCGATTATCAGGTTTTTATATCTGGTCGGGATGTGCTCATAGTCCCGGTCAAAGTCTGTTGGCATTTTGGTCCAGACTTCGGGGAGTGTGAATGGGGCTTTACCCTTAGGGTACCACTTGCGAGTATGGGGTATGACGTGGTACAGGTACACATAGGCATTGGCCTTCTGGATGTACTCTTTAGTATTTATCGGCAGATAGAACGTATCAATCTTCTTTGCGCTTCGCATCTCGCAGTCTAGCTCCAGACGCATCGCATGTAACATTGCCTCTCGGAGTTTACGAGGTTTTACTTCTTGAGCGCCGTTGAGCCAGTCCCAAAATACATTTAGTGGGTCTAGTTTTTCCCCGTTAATCTCCACTTTCTTGTTCCACAGGGAAACTTTTTCAACATATTGGTCTCTATGGCAAGACTCGTGAACCATGATTTGCACCCAGTCTGGGGCTTTGCCAGATACAACTAGGGTTTCTTCCTCGCTACAAAAGTAGCCATGGACTCTGATGCCATCCATCTTCACATGCGTTTTATTGAGTAACTGCACGGAGATGTCTGATGCGTTTGATACCGCAATTTCGAAGTTAACCCACTCCCGAACGTCAGGTGGCAGCTTGCTTAAGTCAACTTGAATTGTGTTCATGAAGCTCCATCCAGCGGTTCAAGGGGTGGGTTAGAGCTCAGTTTAACAGGGTTTTTGATACCCGTAAGTATCAATTTAGATGCAGGGTTTATACCTATAGGTATCAAATAAAAACCCCCCGGGGTGCGCTTCAGTCAACCACTCGAAGTCAGATAGAGTATTCACGAGAGGCGTGGGGGGGTGTTGTTGCTTATTGTATTACTTCTGGAAGTTCTTGAGTGAACTAATTACTGCATTAATCCAGAAATCGTTGATTTGCTGAACTTGCTTAACTAAGTCTTGGTACTTCTTTTCAATGTCTTTAGTGTCGAACATGGTGTTCTCCTGTAAGGGGTTTATTTGTGTGTAGTATATTACACAATTTGCTGCGCTGCAATATATAGAGATGTTATGTAGGTTTATCCTTTTTACTTATAAATGAGTCCGTATAGCAGTTAAAGCCTTATTAATGAGTCATTTTTGTTACTAGACAAAGTGCGATGTGTCTAGTATTTGCAGTTTTGTAGACATATCGGGTAGCTATTTACTATTTCGTTGACATTTTGTACATGTAATGCGTTTTATCCGCACTTTGGTTGACAAATACTTTTCCTTACAAACTTTCCCGTTCGGGAATATTTCCTTACATTTGCACACTTTTTCATCAATTCTTCCCGTTCGGGAAACTTTTTCTTACAGCAGAAGTGTTGTATTTTTGATTTACATCGTAGGTGTTGTTTTATTAAAGTTTCATGCACCTCATGTCACATGTTTGCACGGGTTTCTTATTTGTAATCATAGGGTTACAGCGTTTTTTCTGGGAGGTGCTGTCCGAAATTTGCTAAAAATTTTTATAAATATATGGGGGTTGTAGGGGACCCAAAAAAGGTAAGGGGGGTGTTTTTATACACACGATGTGTATGTTGTATTACGAAATGAATAGGGGGAGGGGGGTATTCTCAAGTACGTGCATCGGTTGCGCGGATTATAGAGTAATTGGAGAACTGGGACTCCTTCGATAGGATTTTGGGGGTGGGGTCATTGAATCACCCTAACAATGTTAGGTTTTAAAAAATGACTTTTAGTTTCCTAGAATCTTGCATTTCGTATTTCATTTTGATATATTTGAATCATGCAGTAAGCAATACATTAGTAGGGATTAGTTAGGTATCCCGTTAAACCTAACAATGTTATATAAAACGAAAGGCATTACATCATGAATACAATTAACTTAGTTGAGTTGCGTCAAAATGTTGCAGAGGCTACCAAGCGTGGATATGGTGCAGTTAAGGCTTATGCTCAGGGTTTGAATGGTTCGTTCGAATTCGCATGGTTTGAGATTGAGGCTACTGACCAATCAGAGCATGGTAAGGCAGTCAAGGCAGAGAAGGCAGAATTCTATAAACCAATGAAGGCAGTAGGTCATGCGAACCCTTCAACGATTTGGGCTCGGGTTCGTGCTGAGGGTTTGGCTGATGCTAAGGCTCAGGGTTTATTTGGGTATGAGGCAGATGTTGAGGTAGAGGGTGCTGAGTCAGAGGCAGAGGGTTCAGGTGCTAGTCATGCTCGCAGTCCAATGCTCCGCAATATTGAGGAATTGACCAAGCTCTATAAGTTCAATAAATCACAGACAGGGCTCGACCCAAAAATTATCAAGGCTCAGCAAAAAATCAGCGAAGCCCTAATTGAGTTAGGCATCAACCTAACAATGTTAGCTAGCAAGTAAGCAAAGGGGGGAGAAATCCCCCCCCCCCCCATTCAATCAAGCCCTTTCGAGGGCTTTTTTCTTTTTTAGTTTCTTTTTACTTTTATGAT
>JGI24890J29729_1000821_pt1 | contig 16737 bp, 19 predicted proteins | sample FreactcultureFD7_FD_29729 | JGI IMG/M metagenome (IMG submission 29729)
CCCACTCGTCACCTTGGTGACGAGTTTCGAACTTGATCAAAAAAAACACGTTCTCGTTGGAAAAAAGTATATCGATGAGACGTATCCGGGGCGTCACGAAATGGTGTTTGGTGACAGTATGTCTACACTTCCCAAATTTCCAACTCGTTCGTATGATCTTATTTATATCGACGGAGGTCATGATATTACTATCGCGCGATCTGACCTTGCAAATTGCATGCGATTTGCTCGACCAGACACGATAGTTATCATGGATGACGTTGTCTATGAATATACATGGATGTGTGGATACACATTCGGACCAACACGAGCGTGGCGTGAGTACGTCCAGTTTTCATTTATCGAAGAGACCTTCCACGTTGATATTGCAGAAGGTATTGGTATGAGTATCGGGCGATACAAAGTGTTCCACGACTTGAGTGTCAAGCGCCCCCGGGTCGTTGATGCATTTATGATGTACAACGAACTTGATATGCTCAAGTATCGCTTGACTGTAATGGATCCTTATGTGGATCAGTTTGTGATTTGTGAATGTCCCGTATCGTTCGCAGGCGCCCCAAAACCTTTGTTTTTCGAAAAGAACAAACATTTGTTTGAGCCGTGGCTTCACAAAATTACACATCTCGTGTGGTCAGGGCATAGGTCAAACGTTGAAGATCTTGACGATTCGTGGTACAACGAAAACACACAGAGAAACTATTTACTGCATGGTCTCAAAGATCTTTCTCCAAACGATATCGTTATCATTTCTGATCTTGATGAAATCATTTCACCGAAGATCCTTGAACGTCTCGATGATATTCTCGGAACCCGGCCGATCGTCGCTCTCTCAATGGATTTGTATTATTATGATATTGAACATTTTCTTCCAGATCCATGGAAGTTTGCTCGAATTGCTCGGTATAGCTTTGTTCGAGACGTGACGCCACACAAGTGTCGAAACACGACGCGAAAAGACCCGGTCGTCAAAGATGCGGGGTGGCACATGTCGTTTTTCGGAAACGATGCGTTCATCGTCAATAAAACGAAAAACTACGCACATCTCGAAGCATCAGAGTTCTTTTCTCATGTAAATGTGCGTGATGTAAAGAAACTCAGAGTTGCCGTGTCGGCGTCATCGGATCGACAACTCACATTCATTCCAAAAGAAACCAATCCACGTCTTCCACCCCATCTCGATATTTTGCCATATCAAGTTATTTAAACACGTGCACACTTTTAGGTGTATGCTCGTGAATCACACAAAAAAGTACATCTTTGTTCACGTTCCCAAATGTGGAGGGACAACGATCCAAGAAACACTCTTGAAACACTCCATATTTGCAAACGAAGACTTTACCATGTATGAATTCCACTCATCCTTGTTGTGTCCAGACGCACAGCGATACATCGATGAGGGGTACGCGGTCATTGCTTTTGTTAGGGATCCGTACACGCGTTTCGTTTCGGCCTATCAACAAATCATGTATATGACGCACGTTTATCCAGATGTATATGCGCTCGTCAATGAACTCAAGAATCAAAAATACCTCATACCTTTAGCTCCCACCTACTTTTTCACGGGGGCGACGAAACGTATACACGTCTTCAGACTCGAGAATTTCAGGGAAGATATGATACAAGTACTTGATATGTGTGGGTATCCTCGCGTCTGGTGGAACAGAAACGTGACTGAGAAAAAGGGTGGAAAAATTCAATCACATGAATTTTACGAGAAGCACCCAGACCTTCTGAAATTTGTGACGGAATTTTATTTCAAAGACTTTGTAGATTTCAAGTACAAGATGAAACTCGCAGTGACTCCTTTTTCGCACACGATCCCATATTTCGATTCAAAAATCAAATACACCTGGAAGGATGTAAGAGACAATCCAGACGATGAATATTATTGGGCGATGAAATGTACATATGATCAAGAACAGGGCATCTAAACAAGAGTAATTGTTACGTATCCAGATCCATACGAAGTCGCCCCGAGATCTGTAAAGTTTTGAACGCTCGAGTCGGTATAACACGTGGCACCGGAAGTTCCGTCCCCTGGACTTCCCGTGTAACCCCCGCCCCCCGAAGAGCCCAGATATGGACTCGACACCTGACCCCCAGTCACTACACTTGTATTTGAACTTTGAAATGAAAATACGTTTGAACCTACGATGGCTTGTATAATTTGAAGACCGTCATAGTCTACAGTTCCTTGAATGATTACTGTATACAGAAAAGGATACCCGTGAGGTACACTTGTGTTGCATATTGCTATTGCACCGTCACCTACGATTTGATCAATATTTGTTAATAGACCTATTGGTGATTGTCCGCCACCAAACCCGCCTTCTTCCACAATACTATAATCTCCATACTCGTAATTATTTCCGTACCCACCATTCACGTATGGGTAAGGTGACAAAAAATTGAAAAACGGATTCGTTAACGATCCCGCCCCATAGTACCCAGCACCCGACCCGCCACCACCGTTCCCCGAAGGAAGAAACGACCCAGGACTCGAACTTGTTCCTGAACCATCTCCCCCGCTTGCAACAATCAAGGGAGTTCCATTTGTCAATATAAAAGTACCGCCACCACCGCCAACACTCACATTATCCGGTGTATATTCTATCAAAGGAGTTGGCCGCTGACCAACTAACATTGTTACGACTTGACCTTCATAAAGAGAGACTCGTCCCGATACGACTCGACCCGGTGTTGATGCATAAGCACCAGCGGCTATAATCTCATATGTACCGTTTGTAGGAACTGTCCAGTTTTGTTGACCATTTACTATTGAAAAATACTGAGAAGATGGCCAGGGAGGGTTCATATATGTTTCTGTTGAGAGAGGACCTCGCCGCCCTTTATACCCCATGGTCGTGAATGTGAATGTATTGAAATAATATAGTCCTGGCCAGATGGGATTATAAAACCCATGTGAGGTTGTTAACTGCGTACCACCCTCCTCTTGTGAATCTGTAAGAGACACGAGAGACCCATCTCTGAGCTGAAGAATTTGATATGTAAGAGCATATACTCGAATTTGACGAGAATATATACATGGCGTCAGGTTCAAAGAATGAAACTGTCGTACTATTGATCCAAAATTCACCTCCCCCGTCTGTCGTCTACTTTCCGGGTCGAGAGCAAACGAGTACATGTAAAACTGCCGAGTTGGAAACCGACTGTGAAATTCAAGAGCTTGTGTCGCATTTAAAAAAAGGGGAGTACCGACTTCGAATGGTATAACATCCACTCCGTTAAACTGAAGATTGAGTTTTTGAAGCTGATATTGTCCCTGATTTGTAAAGTCATATGACTGGGCTCCATCAGTTTGTATAACCCAGTAAAGCTCTTTGACAAGTCTCGTAAAATTTGTTAGAAATGTACATTGAGTTACGTTCGAGTCGACAATGAATGAAAGTCTCTGAACGGTCTCTATAGGGTAAAAAATGGGTGTACTTTTCAGGTATTCTCTCTCAGCCTTGCTTACGTAAATATAATCTACAAAAAGATTCACTTCTATTGGTTGAGTCCAATTTATGGTTGAAAATTCAAGAGATGGTCGGAACTTTACTCGAATAACAGGTGCCATGTCAAGCGCACAAAGAGGTATGTCCATCGTAAAAGGTAAAATGATACTGTATTGTGCAAGGTTACTTGTTGTTCCTTTGCCAAGCATGGTTGTCAGCGCGGATTGTTTCGCCTCGGGTACATAGAGATCGTTTCGAATCTCCATGGACTCACCGTAGTGGCGTTCTACCAAAACGTTATTGTAACGTAATTCTAAAAAATCAATCATACGAGTGCCAGCGGAATCATCGACTGGAGATGCTTGTGGCCATCTCACGGTCAGGATCATATTTCGACGTGCAATATCCCCACCTGCTTTTGCTATCCATATAGAAATATCATCACCAAAATGTACGTCTTGAGGATATTGAAGACGCATATATTGATGGGTAAACTGCGCCACCATTCTAGTATTTTGAAATATTTTAGTATGGAGAATTGAACTCGAGACCTCCTATACCGCTTGAAATTTTCAAAATGTTATATGATGTTGCCCAGATAGAGCTTCCATTTGAAAGCATTTGGTACTGAAGACGAGAAAAGTTTATCGTCCCATTCGGTTCCGTCGATTCCGGGTTGATTTCAAAAGGAATAACGGATAAGTTTCGAACAGGCATGGCGGTGTGATATTGAAAAGGAGCTATGGTATGGAGTCCTGTGATTGTCCCAACATCGGGAGTCAATATATCCTCATGACCAGTAATAGTCAACGAAAGATTGGAAGTCAGGTTTGAATATTCATAAACATTTGTTGTGTTTGCAGTTCCTGTAACTATAAGCTCCTTAATGGGCCCCAAGAGTTGAAGATCCGCGAAATTTTGCCATGTGACGTGCTGATTTTGAACATATTTGATAGTAGCGTCGGTTGGCTTTGGTTGATCCGCTGGTAAAAACTTGTAATCGGCTATTATAGATGCTTGAAGAACTGGTGTCACCGGGTACGAATCATATCGAGTTACGTTGGTTGGAGACGTCATATTCGTCAGATCACTTGTGAAAATGTACAAAAAACGTGGCCCATTTGCAAAAATTATTGGAACATATTCTGTGAAAGCTATAGGGGAATTACCTGTCGATGTTGAATAATATTGGTATATATTGGATGTTATATTAAACTGGATTATGGATGTGGTGACACCTGCAGAATAACTCGATGCGTAAATTGTCGCGCCAACTGCGTGTAAATTTTGAAACCCATTTCCGAGAAGAGACCACGGCAGTGATGGTGAAAAGAGTTTAAAAGATGAATTCTGGTACAAGAGAATATTGAATGAATCAATAACGAAATATACAACCGTTCCTATTAAAACCCCTTCTGTAATTTGAGTACCATATGCTGAATAGTCTATTGGAACCCAATCAGTCGTGAAGTTCCCGTTCAAGTTGAACTGATAAAACACCCCGGGAGTATTCGTGATGGATATAAGTTGAGTTCCTGTCGATAACGTCTGGTACACTGCTGATACACTCGAATTTACATTTGCTGTAAAATCAAACGATGTGTATCCTATTATAGGTTGAAAACCCGTGCTCGTATCATATTGAATAAAGAACACATTTGTCTCGGCCAAGTTACTTTGTGAATAGTATACGTATTTCGCGTCACAGACTATAGAACCAGTCGGCGGGCCTATATCCACAGGATCTGTAGGAATATAATTATTTGATATGAATGATGTGATATTTCCTTGGATGAGCTCGTCAATAAATCCTCGAACAACATATCCATTCAAAAGTTGAATGTATAAAAAATTACCAAGAAAAGCAAAATTTATAAAAAGGCTCAATTGACCTGACAGACCCGTTATGGAAAAATAGGAAGATGGTGAATCTATAGGTAAACTCGTGTTATATATAATAATATTTCCTCCAGTCGTTAGAACCAGTATATATTCTTGATATGAAAGAGTCGAAAAGACATTAAATGGAGCGCCATTAAGTAAATTTGCAGACGCGTCGTATACTATATAAGAATTTGGATCATAAAAATCACCTGAACCTACGTTGAGATCGTTCGAAAGGTTGTTGTAATTTTCAAAATCAATCTCAATACTCATTTGTTGACGAGAAAGAGCACAAATGGGGATGTGTTCACATCCAAGAGGGAGAGAGACGTAGTATTCACGTGAGGAAACAGCTTGTGTAAAGTCTAAAGTTCCATTCATAAGCTTGAGAATAGCCTTATTTTCATACGGTATTGTGAGATCGTTTATAAGTTCAAGATATTCTCCAGTATATCTCTTGATGACTTGACGACCCAAGAGAATTCGAGCCTCCTTTATAAGTTTATGTGCAACTGAATCATCGTATTTTGATAGAGATGGCGGAAGAAAGCCCTGAATCCAACCGCCTTGGTTCAAATTCCACGGCGTTGTGATGTACCCGTTCACGAAAGGAAAAACTGGACCCTGAAGATAGTCGAACCCCCAAAACGCCGCATCTTGTGCATTTGAAAAGGATATGGATGTGTAGACCATCGAAAAAAAGATGAATTTGTTTTGAAGAGGATTGTATGAAACTGTAATGGAGTTTTCTATAAACTGCGACGCGAGAGTCAAAGAACTGCCCGATATAGTGAACGTATTCCCCGTAGATGTTGCAACAGTATATATGTTTCCAACGAGTTCAGGTTGGGAACTTTGTGTGAAGAGAATAGTCTGCCCGGGAACAAGTGATGCATTTGGAACTGTTATTTGACCAGCATTCTCTGTGTACGTCAGATTTACGAGATTATCTTCCCATAAATTTAAATTTTGAGTGGAGTAGTACCCAACGACCGGGGCGGGTTGTATACCTATAACAGATGCTACACCAGACGTTGCACTTCCAATGGAAGATGATGAGCATGTGAATGATTCTGCAGAAGGTATACTTGTTATAATATAGTTGCCGTCAAGTACAGACCCCGTCAAAATATCCACCGGAGACCTTAATGAAAAAAAGTGGCTACCATCTGTGGTGACCGTCATGACGGATCCATCTGAAGTTATATATGTGATGTTCTTCTGGACGTATAAAGACCCTGCAAACGACGTGGATGTATATGGATACACATAAGTTTGAGCCTGTGTAGGATAAATTGGTGGTAATGTTGCTCTTAAAAAAACCGATGTTAGAATATCACCATATGCTGGTATCGTACACTCGTATGTAGAACCAAATGCTAGATTCTGGTTATCTAAAGGAATTTCAAATGATACTCTCAAGGGCTGCTCATCATTTTTATATTTTGTTTCAAAATATGTGAATGATGGGTTGGTGGTGAAGGGATTTGGAGCACTGAGTATTATTTGAGCAGCCTGTGACATACTCTTCTATTAGTACTCAAGGAATGAAATTTGATTTTCCACCGCTCAACTCGAGAGTGGAGTAACCAAGATAATATAGGTACAACGTGTATGCTTGTTGAATTTGAGGTGCCAAGACTGGACTGAACGTGATATCAAGGTGAGATGTCTGTGAATTGAATTGCGAAAAATTAATGTATTTTAGGTTATCGTAATCTTTCGGTTTGTCCCCGAAACAATACATGTAGATGTTCTTTGTTGGTACCGAGAGATTATGCTGGAGAGGTTGACGGTAGCTATAATACAACGCCCCCGGGAAATTAGACAGTATATTCTTATTATTAAGATATATAGTCGCACTCTGAATACAATCTAAAAAATTGATATTCACCCCGTTGAAAAATTGAACTGGAACTACCGCGGGAAGGTAACTGGTTGTGTATCCATAGTTGTATCTTTCTTTCCAATATGTCGGTTCTGGAGTTTCATACAACTTATTTCGAATAAACCACACAATCATAGAAACTGGGAAATTTGCAGTAAAATTCAATCGTACTTGCCCATCCTTGAATTCTTGAGTTGCTTCCTTCCATGTACGTATAATTCGATATGAAATTGGAGTAGTCATATAATATAATCTTTCGGGCTCTGAAAGAGTGATTTCTTCCATGAGAATACGTGGATTGATGAGATCTATGGGGTTTCCGACCACGTCATTCGGTGCGTTTGTAATCCACGCAGTGCTGTTGAAAGTGAGCCGAATAGTAATAGTCTGGAGTTTCATAGCACATATAGGTAAATATGGTCTTTCATTACGCTGTGCGCCTGTTCGATTGTGTTCACGTTTACGACAGAAGAAAAAGTCGAGGGGAATTAACATATCGACTTGTGCTGTCGCCGGAACGACATTTGACTCTGACTGTCCAAGACTGACGAGTTGGTACGTGGAAAGTTTCTGGTTCGCGTCAAGAAACAACTGATCTCGAATAATGTACCAATCATCATCTATTGATTCGATAATTTGGCCATTTATGATGAATTCAGCCTTTTTGATAATTGCTCGACCCACGAGTGGTGTATAACTGTACCCTGTAGGTAAAGCAGGCAAGGAAACGGATAAATACATATTTGATAAAAGGTCTCCTGGCTCCTCTTTGGGTTTTATGTCAATAGAACACGTAGTGAATGGATTTAGAAACATATTTCCAGACGGAAGAAGTGGATTGAGCAGTCTGTGTGTCTGTGCAAAGGGTGAATGCTGTTTCAACTCTGGAATCCAGAGTGACTCTCCTCCAAACATGTATTTTTCCTGAGGGCCGAGTGCTGCCAAAGCTGTCAGGGCTCCAGTCGCCGCCCCACGACCTTCCGTCACATGAACTATTGCTGAGTGTGGCTGGGGAGGGGGTGGTATTCCCATTACTGAAAATTGCTTATATTTGTTTCTTGCTCAAAAATAGATGACGACTCGACTCCTTTTTGTGGATTCCCAAAACAGAGACTCGATTCTATATCCAACTGGAGACTCTTACGTCATGTACCTTTCTGAACCTTTGAAAAATGTGGATCGGGTTGAACTTGTATCAGCTCGTGTTCCCAACACCATGTACAATTTAACTAATGGTTCAAATGTACTGACCGTGAACGGAACGAGTAATATTAGTCTAAATAACGGGTTTTATTCAGCATATACCCTGGCGGCTGCAGTCTCGGCTTCAAACGTGTTAACATTGAATTATCTCGTTTCAGAAGGGCACTATATATTTGCAAACACTTCGGCATTTACTATACAAATTAACTCACCTGAACTCTCTACGATGTTAGGTATGACCCCGGGAAATACCCTGACTTCAGTTCTTGCATCAAATACCGATCCGACATACACGGGTATGTATATTATACGGAGTACTACGCTTGTTGACTTTTCCCTGAATGATTACATATTTCTTGATATTGATGAACTCAAGACGCCCTTTCACGTGGATACAGGTTCTCTTCAGGGAACCTCGGGAACCATAAGTGGTTCGAATGTTAACAGATCGTTTGCTCCGATAATTATGGATGTTGGCTCGGCGTGTATTAAGAACTTTCACGAGAATAGAGATTATACTATAAGTGTGGACTACCCTGAACCTATCAATCGTCTTCAGAGATTGACTATAAATTGGTTAGACCGTCAAGGAAATTTATTGGACTTTAGAGGATGGGATACGAATGCATTTGTGCTTCGTGTATATTTACGACCTGACCCTCGTCCGACCCTTCCTCCGCCTGAACCTCTTGAGAATATTGAAATAAAACGAATCGTGGAAGCGATGAAACTTGCACCGCCTCCACCACCCGCACCAAAGCGGAGGATTCCATGGGTTTTAATTATTTTAGTATTACTTGCATGTTTGGTGGCCTGGAAATCTTGGCCTAGCGCGTTACCGCAAAGATTGGCTGGTCAGGCTGCTTGATATCGACGTTTGTTATGAGCTTCTTCATAACAATAAAAACTATGATGGACAGAAGAGTGGTCAGCAGAGCAGCCAACAGGTGCGCCTGAACACCGGGGCCAGCCTTGACGTACTTCTCGATAATAGCCTGAACCACGCCATACCAAGCGAGAGCAGAGGCGAAGGAAAAGCCGGCAATCAGGGAATTGACGCCCTGAGACTCGACCGTCAAAGCAAGGGCACCAATTGAAGAAGACATTTACTGTATACGAGCAAAAAAAAATTCAGAAGGATCCCATGGTTTTATTTCCGTCTGATCTTCATCTTGTGTCGTCTCGCAAATATTCGACCCCTTCTGTATTCCTTCGAACCCACCCGGATTGTCGTCCTCCTCCTCATATTCTTCCTCGTCAACTATATTCGAATACCTTACGAGATTTTCAAACTCGTCGTCATCCTCCCCCTGAACGACCCAATACATAGTATGGTTCATTACTTATCAAAAAACGAATTTTTGTCCACGGCATTTTTTAGCGCACGCTCTGCAGGATTTTCTGGGTTCCATGTCGACCACGTATCCGCACACTCATTCATCTTGAGGGCGGTTTCATCAACACCCGAGTATCGAGACCATAACTCCTCCGACTCTTCGTCCTCGTCCTCGTCCTCGTCCTCGTCCTCGTCCTCACCGTCCGAATCGTAAATATCGGGGTACAAAGACCCGAGATGTTTACCCATAACATTTCGAGCTGAAAACATCAGTCCATAGGACATGTCCTGTGCTGATATTGTGCTGCGATTACACGCTTTGCAGTAATGAGCCGCAAGAACTGTCGCCGACTCCAGAACGGGTAAAAACAAGTCCATAGCACTTTCTTCAATCGCCGTCGTATCCATGTCCCCTTGACCCGTTTTCATTATTTATATTTAAACATCTGAAAACTTTAAGGCGCGCTTCAGGGCATTTTCTATTTTATTTCAAAATTGTAGAAGGGAAGAGAATATGGCTCTGCAACTCCGAAAATTCGATCCCTCAAAAATGGCAGATGATAAAGTCTGCGTCTTTATAGGGAAGAGAGGAACGGGTAAATCAACTCTCGTTACAGACATCTTATGGCACAAGAAACACTTGCCTGCAGGTATAGCCATGTCGGGAACAGAAGAAGGGAATGGATACTATAAACAGTTCATTCCTGATCTATTCGTGTTTGGCGAATACAATAGAGATGCTCTTGAAAGGATAATAGAACGTCAGAAAAAGCTCCTCGCGACTGGGCGGTGTTCCCCGGTTTTCGTTCTCATGGATGATTGTATGTATGATAAAGCATTCATGAGAGACACGTGTATTCGTCAACTGTTTATGAATGGACGACATTGGAAGATATTCTTCATGATGACGACTCAGTACTGCATGGATATGACCCCGATGATCCGAACAAATGTGGATTATGTATTTGCACTTCGCGATAATGTTAGACAAAATCGAGAAAATCTCTACAAAGCATTCTTTGGAGTCTTTCCTACATTTGATCAGTTTTGTCAAGTCATGGATGCGTGTACAGAAAACTATGAGTGCTTAGTTCTCGATAATACGTCAAAATCAAACAGAATCACTGATTGCGTCTTTTGGTACAAAGCACCTATCCGCAGAAACTTCAGGGTGGGGAGTCCTACTTTTTGGCAATATCATCAGAGACATTATAACCCACGTTCTACGCTTGCATCCCGATCCCCCATACAGCCGATTAAGCGTCGGGGAGAAACAGTGACGGTTGTTAAAAGACAGGGTCGCAAAGTGTGAAAAAAAAACAACAATGCGCGCTCCTCTTCATTCTATATTTTCCCCTGTGAAATCAGATGATGACCTACAATCCAAGTGTGGATATAGACAGTACTCCCATAGAGCAGGTGGCTGAAATGCCTTTGAATGAAGAGATTGCTCGAGCAGCTCTCAACCACGATGAACGTGCACACCTCAAGAGCGTTCCATCCGGGTTATTGCGTCAAGAAAAAAAGATTGACGAATCTCAAATGGCAGACTTTTCTACTCCTATCGAAGATGTGATGGCACCGGGGCCAAATCAGATGATTCAGAACGAGGTCATGGGGCCTCCTCAAATGATGATGGGCGGGCCATCCGCGTCACGAAAGCAGGGCAAGTCGGAGAGTCAGACGGGGTCAAAGAACCCCCTTGGCCTCACGGATGAGCAGTTCCAGGCGGCTCTCGCCGGGGCGGCCGCGGTTCTCGCTTTTTCCAAGCCCGTTCAGTCCAAGCTAAGGAATATGATCCCCAAGTTTGTGAATGAGGCGGGTGATACCTCTCTTACAGGACTCATCTCTACAGCTCTTGTGGTGGCAATCATATTCTATTTTGCAAAGAAATTCATAATGGAAAAGTCTTGAAAAAAAAGTTCATTTAGACTTTTGGTGGGTATCAGTTATTAAATCTCCACAGTATGTTTGATTCCCCACGGGAGTATACAAGTTATTTTCAATGCATATATTTTTCAATTTTTCAAAGTTATCCCAATAATTATCCGTATGGTCATATTCTGGAACTGACATGTGTGCAAGTTCATGGATAAGTACATACATTGCTGAATTTACATCGTTCCCGTCAAGACAGATGTAAATTTCATATCCTTTATTCACATTCGAACCTATGGGGCCTTTATCTTTTGACCATCCAAACATGCCTGTTATTATTGATAGTTTGAGTACGCCATTCCACATCGGGTCATTTCGTGTTGTGAGAATTTTCAAAAGTTCTTGATGGCGCCTTTTGAGTTCTGTAAGTATGGGAGGTTCCTTATTTGTAGCCACTATAAGTATCATGAGTAAGAACATTATAGCCATGAAAACTCCCCAGGCCATCATCCCTGATATTACATAATTTTTTTAAAAACGAATTTTGAATATAAATCGGAAATAAGTCCGTTCGGTTCTTTCAGCATGGGTTCCCATATCATCAACTCGAGACCCAAAATTTTCAGATCCTGAACCAACTCATTTGCGTCCAACATTGGCTCTTCACGACCCCCATCTGCATAGAACGGTCCGTCAACTAAATTAACCAAAAGTCTCCTCCCCCCTTTAAATATATGGAATTCGTTCCCCAAAGAGTCCTTGAATTTTCCATTGGTATCGGCTATAGCTTCCGCTCTCGACTTTTCAGGCGTGACCCCAATGAAGAGGCCTCCTGGACTGAGTGAACATGCAATGGCTTTGATAGACATTCGATATGTAATCTCATCTTCAAAAATGTACTGGAGTGAAAAATTATAGCAAATCACGTCATAAGGCCCTGCAAAAGCTGCTTGAATTATAGTTCCCGTTCCAAGAAACCACACGCCAAGACCCATATCGTGAGCCCTTTTTTCCGCTTCGACAAGAGACTCGGGATCAGGATCAATGGCAAACACATGGACATTCGCCGCCTTCCACTTCCACCAGTCGCCTCCGCGACCGCATCCACAGTCCAGCACCCTCGTCCCAGGAAGAACCCAACGGCGAATAAGTTCCCTCTTGCAATCATTGTGAATCTTCCGAAGTTGTTCACTCGAAGTTGGTTGCGCCATTTAGCTTAAAAAATAAGAGCGCGTCTCTTTTATATGGCTGATCAGCTCTCTCAAGACTATTTGACAGTTCCAGGGCAGCTGTTTGCATGTATTTCGTTTGTGGGACCGGATTTGCCTCAAAAAAATGAGAGTCTAGGTATGAAGATTCGGGGATGTTTTGCAACTCGCGAAGAGGCGGCGAATCACGCGAAGCGTTTACAGAAGGAGGATGCCATTGTGGATATTTATGTCGTGGACATGTACAAGTGGCTCCTCATCCCACCCGACAGGAATAAGATCACCGATGTTCATTATCAGAACGAGAAGCTCGAAGAAATTATGAGCAAGTATCGCGAGAATCAAAGTGCAGCAGCCGCAATGTTTGAGAAACGAAAGCGTGATATGATTGCCAAACCCCTCCCCGGCCCGTATCCATACATCGATCCATCGGATGAAAACTCGAAGTTTTACACCAAGCCCGATGTTCCACCCATTCCCCATCCAGCGGATATTGTCGAGGAGCTGCGCGCGGAGTTCCCTGATAAGACGGTGGCCGAGCTCGTGGCGATTGCCGATGAGCGGGTAAGTAAGATTATTGAAGAGCGTCGCAAGCCCGCCGTCGAAATGACCATAACAGAGGATCCGGAAGGCGAGTCGCAGGCTTCAGCAGCCGCCGCTGCCGACGACGACGACGACGTTCCAGAGGTTCCTGATGCACAGTAAATTAAAAATTGATATTTAGATAGGAATGGATAACATTTCAACAATTCCCACGGGGCAGTTTGTCCTCTTGGGAATTGCTGGTTCTTTAACGATAGTAACGAGTTTGTACTTGTTTTTCAAGGGAAACTTTGTACCATTCGCAATAGTCGCTCTTGTCGGGTTTTTAATTTTTATAACACACAAAAGACTTCAGAAAACTTTCGATTCACAACCACCTCCAGAGTATGACAGACCGTTTGATGTTTTCAGGGATATGGAACCGGCCGATCAAACTCGTATAAATCCTTGGGTGGGGTTTCTCCAAGAAGATGTGTTTGCGAAAAAAATGGGACCTATAGGAACTTTTAGGGGTAAAGATGATTATGTGAAGAAAGCACCTTTATATCCGGTAGATAGTCCAAGTCTCTTGCGTTAAATTTTTCCGGGATTTACGATAATTGGCCGCATATTCATAATAAGTACACCAATAACAATACCAAGTAAAATAAGACCTACGTGATTGTTTTTGAACGTGGAAAAAATATCCATCTTTTGCTGCTGCGGAGGCTCGAGATCCATGAAATGTGATGGAAATCGGCGATGCACTGGCTGATCATCGTCCTGATGAGGTGTCCAAGCCCTCTGCTCAGGTTCGAGTGGCGGGACTACGCTTCTTGACGACTGCTCTTGATTTGAGAGGAACGGGCGGTTCTCCATCACTCTCCGAATCACTCGTCTCGCTTTTATCTGGCACAACAAATCCATCTAAATTTCCGTCATCATCAGCATCAGAATCATCATCTTCTTCGTCCTCATCATCACTCGACTCGTCTGTTTCGATGCTGGATTCGTTGGAATCATAGTCATCGGGTGCGTAATCGTCTTCAACTTGTTCTATAGGCTCGTACCGCGTGGGGGGCTTGGAAACGCGTCCAGAGCGAGTTCGCATCCCAGCGGGGTTAGGATCTTCGGCAGTAACAGCAAGGGTATCGAGTCCCTCTGACTCGGTTCTACTACTGCCCGTGGCTCTTGACCGGTCCCGGATCGCGCGTGTCGACATATTCTGGGTAGTCTAAAAGTGATTCGTTTAAGTAACGAGGAAAAAAGCGAACTCCGGACGCCAAGGCTTTTTGATTTAATATGACTTCACCTTCATACCCTAATTTTGCAGAAATTCTTGCGAGTTTCTCCTGAATATCACCGTCATCGGCTCGTCGGAGCCCTAACCCCATGTCCTTGATATTCTCCGTCGCTGCATAGAGTGCTTCGGCTGATTCGTCAATTTGTGTCGAAGCCAATTGTTCGAACGAGTGGAGATTTTCCAAGAAGCGATTCCAGCTCGTTGGGTCCAGACCCGAATAAGGGTGAACCATCTTTTCGTACTTTTTGAAACGAGCTGGAGCCCCCATCGGGAAAAATATCCAAAAGAAAACAAGGAGAAGGACTACCCACAATAACAACATCTTTGAGTTGTTCTACTATTGATGGAGGAAGAATATGTTCAAGACCTTTAAACTCGCGACATTCCTCGTCGAAACATCTTTGTGAAATACGACCAGACCGTACGGAGAACCATATATGGTTTGATTTGTGCCTTCGTTGGATATTTTCACAGTATGTAGAGTCCGTCTGAACAAACCACCCATCATGTTCGTGCCTCTGAATCTTTTTCACGCGCGTATCACTTTGACCTTCGAGGTATTTCTTGATAAACCCTTCGAGAGGATAAACATTCTCGAGTGTTTCCTTTTCAACATATTCACCGGATGTTCTGACACTAAAAAGTTCCAAAATAGTATCGGATGGTTCCTTTGCAAAAACACGAGTACTTCCGAGTTGTCTCCACGGTATATAAGGATCTCCTGTGGGTTTTTTATGAGACCATAACATTCTCAGACCCGAACCTCCGTAGACTGACGCATCTATAATCTTGTCCCAATCAAAGGTAAAGTCTCTATGTAGATTTGTAATTATTTTTGTTCTTAAATTGAGAGCCTGTGTTCGAGACACGATAAGATCTGGCCAATGAATATGAACACCCGACTTGATGAGGGAGTCCGAGACGTTTCTGGGACGGGCTCGGGCAATAACGCATCGACTTGATGTTCCTATAGATTCATGAATTATAGTACAAAATTGCAAAAGGTCATCATCCCCAAGTTTCTCTGAAGCTTTATAATCCAAATCTACAAAAAATTTGAAAAGTTCAGTTTTTTGTTCTACAATGTACAATTTCTCACCTGAATTAATAGTTTCTATATAGGATTTGAAAAACTCGAGAGTTTCGCCATCTGGAACGTTGAGAATTCCACCGTTCATGAGGACGTGTGTTCCGGGACCCGTTGGAACCCTCCATTTATTTACCATTCTCTCTTATATATAAGATTATCGTCTCTAAGAGTCTTCCTCTTCATCACTCGAAGAGTCTAAAAGCCACGAAAGAATGTGTTTATTCTTTTGGGTTTTCGTTGAGTTGTCAGGTGCTTTGAGCTCCTCGACCACCTTCTGTTCCTCCTTTGTAAGCTCGGGCTCCTCTGGCTCGGCGGTGGCAGGAGGAGGCGCCTCCTCCACCTTCTCACGCTCCTCCTCCACCTTTTGAATCTCATAACACAATTTCATCAAGGACATTTCACTCGCTAGTTTCACAGCCTCCTTCTCAATTTTTTTCGGATCTGAAATGTCCCCTCGGAGCTTGACAAGGATGATCGCCAAGTCTGTCTTTGAACGTGTCATCTGAATTTTAAAAGGAAATTAAAATGATATGAAGAGCGCGTCTCAGACGCCCTTCTTCGAGGTTATTCCCTCAGATTGAACGGTGTCCAGTGAGTAGTTGTAAGAGCTTGTGTAAACTCGGGATTCCCAAGCACGTGCTGACGAATCATAGGCCACAAGTTTGGACACTGTGAGATGCTATGGATCGTCTCGAACCGACACTCGTCGTTTTCATCATAATTTTTGCGGAAAGGAACCTCAGAACCCTCCATCTTTTTCTTTTCCTCTATGAAACGTTTGATAATGTGTTTGTGCTCTATAGACGTCATGGGCAAGTTGAATACATAGACGTGATAATGATTCAAAACTTCAACGCCATCTTCCACGTCCCGTGGTTCTGGTGTGTTTGTCGTAAACTTAAAATAGGAGTATGACCCTTTTTTTAAGTTTATGAGCCCGCGCGTTTCTTCTTCGAGTTCTCGAATC
>JGI24890J29729_1000822_pt1 | contig 16728 bp, 29 predicted proteins | sample FreactcultureFD7_FD_29729 | JGI IMG/M metagenome (IMG submission 29729)
GGTACGTTTGAAGATATGTTTGCTTTACCGTCATTAACTAGATGTGGTGCGGGAGCTAAATCCATTTTAGGGGCATTTCTCTTACCCATATAGACCACTGCCCCGGACACCTCTTGGGCCTTATAGTTTTTAGATTTGATTCCTCGATCATCTTGAAGATGTTCAGGCCAAAGATACTGAGCCGGATCGATTCTCTCTCCACGGTGAACACCGCGCTGGTATGCGCGTTGATTCTGTCTATTTTTTAATGAATCTAATACTGTGTCGCCAACAGAATAAGGCTTACCCTTATCATCACGACGTGTACGAATTGTTCCGAGATATCCATCTGGATACTCTGCTTGAGGAGCACGTCCAACACCCATGCGAAGAAAGTCCATAGAGCTACGTGGGGTTACGGGAGTTCCGCCACCACCCGTAGTAGTGTACGCTCCGATATAACCGCTAGCACCTAGGTACTGCCAGTTTTGATGTGACGATGACATACTGACAGTATATACGAAAAAGGGGACAAGCACACGGCCTGTCCCCCAAATTCTTTAAATAGTTACTTTGAAACCGTCTTAAGCTTGTCTACAGCGGCCTTAAGTACTGGTCCTAGGACACCAACAAGGGCTGCCCATGCAACCTTCTTAATATCGTGGTTTCCACCTTGGTAGATAGCGACACCTGCTGTTGCTACAGCGATGACGTAGTGCTCTACTAGGGTCTTTGTCTTTGCGTTCATTATATCCTCTTTTCAAGGGCCTCTTTGTGCCCCTATTAAATATTGTACCAGATTTTAAGGTTACTCGCTAACCTCGAGGTTATTTACATAAGGGGTGATAACATGAGAATCTGCGGACACGTTAGGCTTAGCAGTATTAGTTGTTGGGACGGCTGAACCAGCTAGGAGTGTGGACGCTACCGCTACAAGATGTTTTGGATCTGTAGGGTAACCCATTGCTGCCCATGTAGTCATACCTGCTGATCCAGATATGCCCATAGTAACTGGATTAGTCAAGTTAAGCTTGACCCCCATTATTTTTTAGCCTCTGCCACCAATGCGGCATAAGTTACTGGGCCTACAATACCGTCTGCTTTACCTAAAGATGGGTTTTTCTTTTGGTACGCAACAACAGCAGCTTCAGTAGCTGCGTCAAATGTACTATCTGCAACAGTTAGTAGCTTTAACTTAAAAAGACCTTGTTCAATAACAAATACTGCTTGATTCTTTGCGCCGATTACAAAGCTCTTTGTTCCTGGAAAAGCAGGTGCGCTGATCGTTGTAGTAGGTTTAGTAGTTGCTGGAGTTGAGTTACTATTAATAACAGCTGCCCCACCACCACCTAAAGCAGTAGCACCAGCTACAGTTCCGGCAACTTTTTTATTTTGTGATAAAGAAGATGCAGGCTTTGTGGTAACAGGGTACTTAGGACGAACAATAGCCATAACATTTAGATAAGGACGGTGACGTAACCAAACGCCATCGCCATTTGCTTGGCTTCCCATCTTATGATCAGCACTGGTATTGCCCTCAACTGTTGTAATACCGTCTTTAGATGCCGCAACAATTATGCCCACATGCTCTGCTGTGTGACCTGACCAGCTAAAAAATACTATATCTCCTGGTTGTCCCGCATATTTATCTACAACCTGACCTTTTTTCTGAAACCAAGATAGACCTTCTGGGCAATAAGAAAATCCTTTTGAGGTAGCTGCCGCAACAATAGAGCTTAATCCTGCTTGTGCAAAACACCATGAAACGAACATTGCGCAATACGGCTCATGATTCATTCCGTACCAGACACCGTACTTATTATCATTATTAGGGCCCTCAACAAAGCCTACTTCTTTACGTGCAAAACTTACTACATCTAAACCGCTGCTCACTGATACACCAATCTCTCTGCTAGATCTCCTGGAGTTACTAAATCATCTTTCTTATTTATAAGAGTTAACCCTACTTCGCGGTAGCAATGGGATACAAGCTCTGAACAAAACCATCCGTTTTGTAAAGCAAGTCTCTTCCAAAATACATTTGGACGTATGAATCTTAAACCAATTATACGGAAGAATAGAGCGGCAATATCTATAAAGGCGTAAGGTTTGCCCACTTCTTTTAACGCTAAATCGACAATAGAATCGCGCTGTGCTTTAGTCAACGTTTCGTGGTGGTTCCAGGCAATGTTTGGGTACTTATTTGCTGGACTAATAGCCACTCCGGTAGGGTTTGCTTCTACAATGACCCCATCACCCACATGGATAAAAGCATGGTTCCAACGAGAGGCTGTGCCAATTCTAATAAGCTTACCGATAATCCCACTAGTCTTTACTACGCCAAAATCTCCAGGGCGGGGGGTGTATGTCATGCTAAGCCGTCTTAATACTATGTTCTTGGATATGCTGCTCAAACTTTCCCTCAAGCTTGGAGATATCAGAGCTAATTTCTACTTGATTTTCTCTTAGTTCCTTTACTAAAGGAAGAAGTTGAAGCTTAACAACGTCACTCATAGAGGACCCGCTATTGGGAGTAACCTCGTCCTTAATAATCTTAATATCTTCTAAGCTCTCTTCAATTACATGGTGTATTGCTTTTTTAGCAACAAACCAAATAACGCTACCTATAGCTCCGGTAACAAATACGTATGAATAAATAATAGATGCGAGGTCAGAGGCAGCCACAATATCATCCTTTAACAAAATAAGCCGGCGTATGCACATATTGTGCACTACACCGGCTTATATGTATCGCTAAAGAGGTTACACGTTAGCGTGAATTTCTTGCCCACGATACATGGTTTTACCCTTATGGATGTGTACCTGGTCAAAGTGGAAGCTATCATCGTCCCCATCTTTAAAGAAAATAACGCTTACTCCTTGCTGCCAGTTTTCAAAATACTGTAGTGCTTGCCCCTTGACATCCACACCACCTTTAACAGAGGGAACCGCCCCATCCACTCTACATAGACATCCGGGTGAGAAAGAGACAGACTTGATTGCCTGATCGCGATCAAATACCGTCTTGGATTGTTGTTCCATTCTATGTGTATGGCCGAAAAGAGTGGAGATGTTTGGATTTGAATTTGCGTATTGAGCAGCAGTAGAGCCTGAGGAATTAGCACGGTCGCCATGCATAGCCCTAAGACGCTTATTGATCCAATGCGCAGCAGCTGGATATCCATCTATAAACTCAACCCCTACCTCATCACAACGCAATAGGTTCTGAAGACTCATAACAGGCCAAGAATCTGGCAGGTTAGCTACCTTAAGACCATAAGCAGCTGCAGCATTATTAGTAATAAAACGATTGAGGCGCCTATCATGATTGCCTTCAAGAAGAATAATACGAGCATCAGCCCCAGCTTCAGCACGTTGCTGAGCAAGAAAAAGATGACCACGATCGATAGCAAGCTGAGCAGTATGTGCAAAGTTTTGCTCCTGTTCATATGTTCCGTACATCGGCAAGTCTAGGAAGTCTCCCAGGTTAATCACCTGATCTAGGGGGTGACCATGGTCTAGCCCTACAATCTGCAAAGCCACATCCATAGCAGCCTCATCATGGAACGGATCTAAAGTACCGTCTTCGTACTTACGATACCCAATCTGTGGGTCTGGCAAAGCAACCGCTACTTTCCAATCACTACTGATTAGTGCAGGGGTTCTGACTTTAGGCTGGACTACAGTAGGTGCCGCTTGCTGTACAGGCTGCCACTTAGGGCCTTCGCTCCATTTAGGAGAAAGAATAATCTTAGTGTCATCAGGGTTAGTAGAAAGACTTACCTTACTGATCTTGCCTACATCTTCTGGGGTTAACCCATTAGCTTTAAGCAGCTTATCTATGGAGCTTAAGCCACTGCTGGCTGAGATTTCTGACTTGGCGATATTATAGTTATCTTCTAGTGACATGAACACGACCCATTTCTATGCTCTTTTAGAGAGGTTAGCCCGAATGTTGCTCCTGCTGCTTTATAAATATTAAATAGACTTCTTGTAGAGAAGTCGTCATCATTCAATGATGTTTTAAATGCGGCTAAATCATTTTCAGTTAGTGTGGTAGACCAAGCCCCTACAACACACATTCCCGCCACATAAGGATTTTCTTCTTTTGCTTTAGAATACAAAGCTTCTAAACTCATTGCGCCTCCTTATTTATTTAATAGGGGTTTTTAGGCCCCTATTAAATAGTTTACCACAAATTAGTAAGCAGAGCTAATTCCACTTTCGAATCCGCCACGTTTCATTACTGGAGGAACGATTGGCGCGTTAGCCAATGTTGCTCCTGCAGCTGGATCGTTCTGCTTTACAATGCTTGTAACGATAGTGTGTCCTGCCCCATTACGTTCTGATGCAGACATAGGACGACCTTGACGGTTGACCTTAGTTCCTGCAGCAGTTGGGTCTCCAGCTTGGCGGTTGCCCTTAGGCATTACCTTACCTGAAGCTGGCTTTGCTGATGGTGCTGAGAAGGCTGTGCCTCCACGACCTTCCGCGGAACGACTGTTATTACTTTCAGACGCAATTGCTGCATCCATATCTGACTTTGCCATGTTGGTACCTAACTGTTAGAGGTGAGATCTCATCTCAAATTTTATATTAATTTGCGGTAATTGTAAAGACAATTGCACTAATCTGTCCGTCTCTTGAATCCACAGTAGTGAATCCTGGTCGGCAAGATAGGTTCATACCACGCGGTGCTACATAACCACTTGCAATAGCAATGGCTTTTACCGCCTGGTTCACTGCTGAAGCACCTACTGCACGTAAGCGCACTTCAGGCTTTTCATATAGGGCGTGGGCAATAGCTGAGCCCACTGATTGTGCGTTTGATCCTGCGCCTACGCGTAGGAACTTTTCTTCTGTTGATTCGGTCACGATTTGTAGTCCTTTAGGTTCGATTTTTAGTTCGCCCACCTAGGTCCTACAATACCCTTTAAACGGCCGTCAGTACGCCTATAAGCCCCTAATTCTTAAGGCTCCTACGCAGAAGGTCAACCCATACAGAAGCAGGCATAGTGGCGTACCACTGACCTACATCGGTAGTCCCCTTCTTTTTATGGATAACTACGCCAGTCCAAGCATTATCGTTTTTCATCTCAGTCTCTAGCTCTTTTACCCACCCGGCTAGATCCATCTTTGCGTGGTTCTTAATCTCAATAGTTACGCCTGGGATGCCAGAAACGTCCCCCTTGTCCAGAGTTGCCCCGGCTAATCTCCGGTCAACATATTGGAACCAGCGCGAGAGCCAGGCTACTACAGCACGCTCAGCTCCACTACCTTTTGCTTTTTGTGGGTTACTCATCCCAACTCCTTCTCAACAAGTTCAGCATAAGCATACGCCCAAGCTTTTGCCTCTTCTGAAGGATGAGGGTATTTATAGCGCAGATCATTTGCGATCTGCATACGAATATCGTGTAGCTGTATAGCCACTGTTTTCTCAATTTTCTTAGGACCTTGTAGTCCCAATTCTTCATCTGTAAATAATGATAGTTGTTCCCAGGTCATGTGTTGAACCTCCGTTGTCGTGATCGTAATCCACCATCTGATGTGCGGCGCGTGAGCTCTCGCGAGACTACGTTGGCATCTCTCTCAATGTTTTGAGTTCTAGTCTCAATAATCTTACGAAACGCGTACTTAGTATCATAGTCATAGATAAGTTCTTGAATAGCTTCTGATGCTTGGATCTGTGCTTTTACTAAGGTTACGCGATCACCCTTAGCTCCGGTCCAGTTCTTAAGCAACGCTATAGACTCTGCGTTCTTTAGAGCGCTCTCCGCTTCACGCTCATTAACCACAGCTATGGCAAAGGCACCAGCTAAGTGGTCATTCCACTGAGTATATTGAACGAACAAATCCATAAGACCTTCATCGTCAAGCTCTGTGATGTCTCTAGGAAGAGAAGGAATGCCATATTCAGGCTTAGGGGTAAGTGCAAACCCAAGCTCATTAAGGGCATCTACTACCTTAGTTGAAATACTCACTTGGTCTCCTCTTTAAACGGTGCACAACGCTTACAACCCTTTACAGGATCTAGGTTGCATACAGGCTCGCGATCGTTTTCTACGGCCCAAGCAACATCCCGAGCCTTATCAAAGATCTCAGCTGTGTACTCTGGGTTATATTTTACTACAAATTCTTTATACTCTTGGTTGGCTTTAAGCTCATAGAGAAATACGATCTCTTCTGGTGCGGTCTCTAGCAAGCCTTCTTCTACCATAAGATGACAGAGATGTAGGTAAACTTGCCCCTGCAGCTGGTGAGAACGAAGTGGGGTGCGGATGTTTTTCCACACAACATCTATATCATTGTTGTATTGAGACATTAATGCCGGCATCTCCATACGAATGGTGCCAGTACCAATAGATTTGATTTCAATTAGGCAGTCATCGCCTAAGCCTTTAATCCAACCATCAGCGTGACCTCGCATCATATGCTTATCGCTACGGAGTGGGACTTCTGCATAATCGTATATGCTAGTACCGTTGTTTACTTCAGAACTCAAACCCCAAACAGAGTCATTATCTGTTTCAGAGTACCACTTGCCGTACATAACGCCCATCTCAGAGAACCATGTCTGCCACTTAGCGTGGATAGTATGTCCCTCAGCAAAGATAGATGCTAGGCGAAGAGTAGGCTTGTCCCTAGTCTCAACATAGTTACCTTTGATTGCATGGTACTGAGCCAAAGCACACCACTCTGACTTAATAATGTCTGATGGATGGATATAAGATTGGTCTCGCTCATCAAACGGCTGAGCCAATACATGGCGCTCTAAAGCACCAAGCAACCGGCTATCGCGTTTGTTACTATTTAGAAACGCCTTTAGATCTTTGCTCGGTATTGTCGTCGGTTTTCCCATACTTACCCTCCAGCTCTAGCCATTCATCCAATGTCAAACCTTGTTTGCGCATCTTACGTTCGACAGCATTTCTTTCTCTGTGGGATAACCCACCAAAGATTCCGTGCATCTCTTCGTTAATCAACGCCTCTTTAAGGCACTCTTTACGTACCGGACAAGGTGGTCGCCCATCCTTACCCCAACAGATTGCCTTAGCTTTATCCGCGATAGGTTTGTACAAAGCCTTGTCTCTAGGGGGAAAGAACATCTCTGTATCTTCTCCCTGACACTTGGCGTCATATCTCCAAGCCCATGGCGGGTCGTATTTAGTAGGCACTATTTAATCCTAATCGTTATGGCCCCCCCACAACATTATTATACCGTATACCAGACCATTGACCTCTTACCCTAGTACGTTCCCTATGGCAATTAGCGCACACAATCTCACACTTTCTTATTTCCTCTAAAATTGTCTCTTTAGACAACCGTTTATTTACTAACACCCCTATTGGAAAATATTTTTCAAATTGAGGCAAGTGATCAAAATCCATTACATACGGCGGATATTTAATACCGCAATCTGTACATGGGATATCCTTAAAAGTATCAACCCAATTAGCAAGGTCAGCCCTGCGTTGGCTTTGGTCTTTAAGATGCCAAGATCTACCGTCTTTATTTTCATACCAATCTTTAGTATGAGCATTTGCACAAGTTTTACATCTTTGCGTCAACCCATACTTTCCACGCCTAGCGGGAGAAAAATATTCTCTTGTAGCAGGGAACTCAACCCCACATTTAGTACATTCTTTACTCTTCTTGGATTCCGTTGACTGCTCTTGTAAGCTCATGAAAGTGTGTCTCCTGTATGATTACGTAGTCCTCCCCGTCTAGATGAAAAGCCAGTACTGGCTCTCGGCTATCTAGGATGGCCTCAGTAGTTATTTTCTTTAACACTGAGGATTGTACACTAAAAGACTTCTTTCCTGTCCACTTATGCTCAAAAAGATATAAATTGTTTCTGACATCACCTTTACGAGACCAAAATGCACCGGAGGCGGCACTGCGCTTGCCACCCGCGACCTTCTCTAAACGCTTTTCATGCTTTAGAGATTGCTTTTGTCCTTCACTCTTCATCTGGACTCAACATCAATACTAGAGTTGATTTCAAGGTGTCCATAACCGCAGCGGTTAGTTCTTCCTTAAGATCAACCTCTTCACGGATAGAGTCAATGAGAGCTTGAGATCCTTGCCACTTACGATCATTATAGTACATCCAGCCACCACGACGTTCCACGATACCATTAAGGATGGATAGTGCCACAATCTCTTTGCCTGAGTCATAGCTACCAGCGTCGATTGGGCCTCCATCAGCAAAGTAGAAGTCTAGATAGGCAGTCTGCTGTGGTGGGTAAGTCTTATTTTTAATAGTACGTACACGAATAGTCTGACCTACTCGACGCTTTTCTTGACCAGTACCCACCTCAAGCCACTCGTCACGCTTTACTTCACAACGAATACTATAAGCATAGTCCTTGCCAAGACCACCAGGTGTTGTGCGAGGATCGCCATGCATTACGCCAATCTTCATACGATACTGGTTAATCATCATGCCAAGTACTGGACGTTCGGACTCAATTAAATCCCGCTTAGTAGCCGAAGCTACCTTACGAAAGAACTTATTAGTAATTAAAGCTCCTCGTCCAACGGTGAATTCATCCATTTCTTTCTCGTCCTCTGCCCCAGGAACCAAAGCGGGAAGAGAGTCAATAACGACCATATCAACAGCCTTACTTTCCATGAATTTAATGACCGCTTCATAAGCATCCTCCATATTGTTAGTTTCTACAAGAATGACTCGAGAAGTGTCTACGCCACAAAGCTCAGCGTACTTAGAGTCAAAATCTTCTGCGGCAATCCACACAGCTGTAAAGTCTGGGTCGATCCGCTGGTTGGCAGCGATAGTACGAAGGGCAATAGCTGTCTTACCGTGAGAAGCTTCTCCGATAAGCTCTACCCAACGGTTCATAGCCCAACCTCCCCCAAGAACTACATCGAGAGTCAATGACCCTGATGTAATACGAGGATTAAGAACGACCTCGCTAGCAGCAACAACGGTGTTGGCACCAAGCTTTTTATTAAGTTGAGCCACAACCTTTAATGCATCTGAATTAATTGTCATTGCCATTAACCGATCCTATCTACTATGATGTTTGGATTAAATCCTCCGCCTTGCCCAACTTGTTTAGCCGGTGTGGAAGGACCAGATGCGCTACCGCCTGGCATACCGGCGCCACTACCTGCTTGAGTGATTGGGTACCCGCAGTCATAGCAACGCATACGTTGGGTGCCCATAGGGGCAAAATAATTTCCTGAATAACAGTTAGGACACACATCAGACTTCTTAGCGCTTTGCGCCTTAGTCATTAGCTGATCCGAATTAGGATCGTAATTTACCTGAACATTTGGTTGCTGTGCCGGAGGTGCGTAAGGCACAGGTTGAGAAGGTCCTGTTGGAGGAGTGGCTTGACGAGGAGCAGCAGGTGCTCCCATCTTTCTTGACCACCAATCACTATTCGACATTTGTTTCCACCTTTGATTCTAATAGTCCAAGATTAAATAAAGTTGAGATGCAAGAAATAGACGAGGAGATTGCCACCACTTTAAATAAGCTAGTGATTTTTTCTATATCTATATCTCCTAGAGAATCTAATTCATCATCCTCATCCTCAAAAGAATATGCGGCTGCAGCAATACGTGCAGCCATATCTGAGTGAGAATCAATGAATGGGAAAAGTTTTGAGAATCTTTCTAAACGCTTTTGACTATCAGCGACTTCCATTTCAGCAACCTCATCTGAGATAGGAGGAAGACCCATGGCCTCTGCTATACCTTCTGACGGCTCTAACATAGTGTCATATATGGCTTGACGAATTAAAATAGGTAAAGGAATATGCTTAACCTCTATGCGTTCGCGCTTTCTTTTTCGTTTAAACATTAGTCCTTTGCCTCTCCCCATTTATCTACTATTTTAACATCTGCCAGCATAGGTATAGACAAAGCCTTGATACCTTCCATGGCCTCACGAATAGCGGCTGCAGTCTCCTCTATGATATCTTTTGGCGCTACAGTGACCAGTTCATCATGAATGGTAAGAATCATAGCGGCACCATCAGGAAGTAACCCATCTGCCCTGACCATAGCCAGCTTGATAAGGTCTGCAGCAGACCCTTGAATAACGGTATTAAAGGCTTGACGCTCTGCGCTAGCACGCTTACCCATCTCACGAGAGAGTAAGTCAGGCAGATAACGGCGACGATTCATGTACGTAAGAGCATAAGGAACCGGCCCACGTCTACGAGTTTCAGCCACAACTTGACGCTTATACTTTGAGATAGCAGGGAACTTGCGACCAAAACTATCTAGAAGATCTCGAGCTTCCTTTCCAGATACCCCAATAGATGTAGCGATCTTTTCAGGACCGATACCGTACATCATGCCGAGCACAAGAGTCTTAGCACCGCTACGATCTACACCTACAGTATCTCCAATAGTAGTGTAGATATCCACACCATCTATATAGTTTTGACACAAGACTCGGTCACCGCTAAACGAAGAAAGAATGCGAGGTTCGATCTGAGAATAGTCCGCAACTACAAGCTGATGTCCTTCAGGAGCTACGAAGAGATTACGAATAGCTTTACCATTAATAGTGCGTGGATTAGGAACGTTCTGTAAATTTGGGTTACGACTTGAGAAGCGACCTGTGTCAGCACCATACTGAATGAAGTCAGTATGGATACGGCCTTTCAACAAGAGAGACTTTTTAGCAACAGTCTTGGCTTTGCCAGACGTAGTACGAGTAATGTCTCCGCCCAAGTAAGGAATCACGTAGGTCGTCAGCAACTTATTCAAGTCGGAGTAATTGAGAAGGGCGTCAACCAAAGCATCCTTGCCCTGGAATGCTTTAAGCGCGGGTTCAGACACCGAGTAGTCTGATATAACGGGAGCGATACCGTTTTCGCTATTGCTGACGCCCTTCGGGGTGAGGACACGAGGTCGAATTCCGCGACCACCGTCCTTCTTGGCAGAAAAAAGTAACTTTTGTTTTTCAGGCACACTGTTAATATTAAAAGCTTTGCCAGCTAAACGATAGATGTCAGCCTTGGTGGTCTCTAATTGAAGTTCGAGGTTGGCCTTAAGAATCTTAAGAGCCTCTACATCAATCTCTGCTCCGTGCAGCTCCATCTTAGAGATGACGTGCAGTATGTCCATCTCTAACTTGAAAACACCATGTACGTTGTCAGCCTCAAGTCGAGGCGCGTACTTATTCCAAAGCTTCCAGGTCCATTCAGCATCTAGTGCTGCGTAGGTAGCGACATCATCAAAGGTGTGCGCCTCAATCTGAGCGCCCACGCCCTTAACCATGTTATAATCAAACTCTCTCTTAAGACAATCGTCTAAGCCTAGGTGACGGCTGTTACGAGTATCTAAAATAAAAGCAGCGTTAAGAGTACATGCGTATGGTTGATAAGGAAGCGCACCGATATACTTAGAAACGCTTTGTATATCAAACTTAAGATTGTGACCGATCTTTAAGATGTCACTAAAAAACAATGGCTTCAAGGCCTTAAAAACCTCGCCTGCAGTTAGCTGATCCGGTGCTTCTCCAAAAATCTTTGTGGCTTTGCGCTCATCTTTACTATAATCGCTAGGGCGAAGTGGTAATCCTTTAATCAATCTATCTTGAGCAGAAGGTAGAAGAGGATATTCAGTACGCAAGTACTCACCATTTGGGTGGCCCATAGGAATAACATCTACGCGGTTGTGCGTAGCCATAGCAATCCAAACAACTTGGTTCTGTCGTGGATCTCCACGATGATCTCCCATAGTTTCTACGTCAAATACAAAAGCATCTTGCTTTAAGTAGTAGTCAACTAGAGCAGATAACTGTTCCTCGGTAGTAATAATATTCATTGCGCTCCTGAAGTGAGGTTGGGAAGCCGGTAGAAAGGAGGTTTAAAAACCCGGCTTCCCAACATTAATGGGATAGATTAGTTGCCAGCTGCGATTTCGCGTGCGACGTCAGCAAGCTCTTGCTTTGATGACATGTAAATGGCATCAGAGGTGTAAGGCTTTAGAGTCTTTACGTATTCAGCAGTTGCGAATGGATCGATATCCCAATCTTCAGCGAGATCGCGCTCCTTAACAGGAACGATCGTATGGGTTGTCTTTGTACCTGTACCAGACTTACTTACCGCATAGTACATGTCTGAGCGGTTAAGAGGTCCTGTCTTAGGATCAGAAGCAAGTTTTTCAATTTGCTTGCAAAGACGAATACCAACAGTCATAAGTTCAAGCTGTGGGCCCTCAGGATCTGAGAGATTAAGAACAGTGAAGGCAAACTTCTGTGATGGAACACTGCCTACTGCAATTAGCGGATCGTCTTCACCAATGCTAACAAAGGATTTCTTGCCTGGGCGATTAACCCAGTGTTGCATGAATGACATTGGTTCAGAAGAAATGAACTTGATAAGTTGGAGATCTTCATCAAACTTAAAGTCGGTAGCAAACTTGTTGCTCTTTGCAGAAGCTTGCTTAGCTGCTGCCCAACCGGACTGGATGATGGATGAATTATTAGATGAAACATTCTCATCTTCTTCAATAAACAGATCTGTATCTTCTACAGATGCTGGGGTTGTATATGAATCTACGTTTGGAACGTTAGACTTTGCACGAAGTGATGCTGTTGTGGTCATTAGGTTTTTCCTTAGGTCGATAGGTCGATAGGTCAGTTAACTTCTTGATCGTGAATTTTCTTCCAAGTTTCCATCAACTCAATTGATAGATCTGGATATCGATTCCAATCAATGCGTGGTGCGTCTAATAGCCCTCGAGCCTCAAACGCAGCCACTGTAGCCTCAACAATTGCTTTGCTGTACATTCGCCAACCTGGCTTCTTTACACCATCTACAACTGGTGACTTTAATCTATAAGGTGCGCGTGGTATATATCCTTTGCGTTCCCATAAACGGATAGTCACTAGAGGTCTACCTAGCGCAAGAGAAAAATCCCCTGCACTAAATAATTGTACCACATTTCCGTTAGGTAATGTTTTCACCTGAGGCTTTGAATCCCAGGCCCCTTCTTCTTTTACTTTAGGTTTTTTAGCCTCGGGATTCAGAGGACGACGCTTCTTCTTGGAACCAGGATAGTAATCATCTAGTTCTGCGAGAAGGCGGTCTACTGGATCTAGGCTCATTTTATACAACGCTCACAATGCAGTTCTTTTTTTTGATAGAAAATAATTGGCTTAAGGTTTGCCGAAAAGCTACCGCAACTATCGCAATAGCCTTCTACAGCCCTGCTAGAAAGTTTTCTGTGCTTCACGACTTACTAGGAATGAAGGCGTAAGAGACGGACTTAGGAAACATTGAATCAATCTCTTCTTCTGTAAGAAGACTCTCATATAAGCAAGCCATTACTTCTGCCTCGTCTAGGACAGGCACAAGCTTATAGCAGCGATCTGTAAGACCCTTTTGCTTTAGGATTGCTCGGGCAGTATCCTCATCAAGACGTTGAGATACACGGCGCTGACGTTGTAGAGATTGATAGCCATCTACTTCTTCTGGAAGTGAATACCAGATATGGCCTTTATCATCAGCAGTACCCTCATTGTCTACGAGATCTGAGAGCTCTAACTTAAGTACTGATTGTTCTTTGGTGAGGTCTTCTATGCGACCTCGTAGTGAAACATACTTGCGGACTTTACTTACGATTGAGTTGCCTTCTTTAGGCGCTTCTTTTTCTATAACTTTTGGCATGTTATTTACCCCCCTATTAAATATTGTACCACAAGTTTAGGAGTCTTGCAAACCGTCCTTTACGTACTCTTTTAGAGCAACGATAATAACATCCGTAACAGTACGGCCATCTATTTGAGCCTTGTCTTTGACAGCAGTCCAGAGCTCATCTGATACCCGGATGGTGCGGGTTGGGGTCTTAGGTGCGTTTGGCATAGTAGATATATACTAGACCATAGTTTGTTGTAAGAACGCCTTAAGACTACCTAAATTTAATTCTACTCCTCCGGCATCATTGATACCTTCTCCATCCATGATAGCGTCGGCTACAGAGTTCTTCTGCAACAACATATCGTGCTGACGCTCTTCGATAGAGCCTTCCATTAAGAAGTCTTGGATAACGATCGACGGCCATGTACTAGACGCACGACGTATCCGACCGTTACGTTGTAAAGCCAGGCCAGCGTTCCAAGGAAGATCGTAATTAATGAGAAGGTTAGCTTGAGGAAGATCGACACCGTAACCTCCAGCATCAGAAGAAATAAGGATCCTACAATTTGAATCGGTTTGAAAAGTAACTTTAGCGATTTCTTTGTCTTTAGCATTCAACTCTCCTGTATAGATTTGAGGATTATACGCTTCTAGTTCTCTTTCTAAAAGCTTAACCATGTGGACATAACTTGTAAAAATGACTACCTTGTTCCCGTCATAACTATCTAAGAACTCTGAGACGTACGTCTTAAGAGCGCTAGCCTTAGGGTGAGCCTTAAGATTTCCTAGCTTTCCTGCTTCATCCAGGTCATTAGCATACTTAGATCCATTGTCATTGTCTTTCCGGTATCTACCAGCAGAGTTACTAAGTAAAGCCGGAGCATCGCAAAGCATTCTTAATGCTGTTAGTTTAGACATGATCTTACCCTTGAGTGCATTGGCTGCCTCATCCTGCTTCTCCCCAGAGTAGTGGGAGAAGAGATCAAAAGACGACCCATAATTATCAAGAGCTTGCTCTAAGTCTTGTAAGATTTCACTTGCAATATGATTATAAAGTTTGGCTCCGGCGGAATCAAAAGGTACAAGAATAGGCTCAGCAAAGATAGTATCCGGAAGATAAGGAGCAACATCAGGGTCTTGCTGACGTTTACGGACACTTACCGTGGACATAGTCTTATTAAGCGTGGGCAAATTACGGTAACGCTCTACTCCACCAAAATGATTTCTCACAATAAAGGTTTTATCAAACAAGTCGAACCTACCAAGTACTTTTGAATCTACAAACTGCATAATAGAATATAGTTCTTCCGGCTTACCGTTCTCAATAGGGGTTCCAGTAAGAGCGTATTTGACAGAACTAGTAAGCTTCTTTACATGCTTAGATCGTTTTGATCTAAAGCTTTTTATAGCGGTTGCTTCGTCACAGACGATGAATCCTCGTGAGAGCTTTGATACTTGCTCCCAGTCGTTAACAACTTGCTCGTAGTTAATAATGACATAATCGACAAGCGAATGGCCCCAATCCAACGCCTCTTCATATTGAGATTGTCGTTGTTTTGGTGTTCCATCAATGACCAAAGGGTTTGCAGTGCCATCTGTAAATTTCCTAATCTGTTCTGCCCACTGATACTTTAAAGAAGATAGGCAGATAATGATACCAGGTTCAGTTATTTTTCCAGCACTCTTTAGTTCTTCTAATGCAGCAATAGTTAAGACAGTTTTACCCAGGCCAAGGTCGTAAGCCACGAGCATCTTCTTACGAGATACCATGGCTTCTACGGCCTCAACCTGATAAGGTAAAAGTGTTCCAGTAAACGACATTACTCAGCCTTTGCCCAGCTTCTATGATTCTTGACGTACACTGCCATATATGCTACTGATCCTAGATAGAACCCATATTGTTTAGTCTGAGTGGCGTAGATCAACCACAAGGTTTCATTAAAGAAAAGAACTACCCAACCAAACTTATTCTTGGTACCTACAATGAAAGTACCTGTGATACCGCAAATAGCTAAAATCCAGGACCACATCATATGCGCTGCATCAATCTAGTCTTTACTGCGAACTCTAGGTCCTCTAAAGAGGAGTTGTTATGTATATAAGAGTCGAACTCCCAGTTATCTAAATCGTGCTCTGAGACATGGTCGTTAACGGCGTTTACTCCGGTACGCTCTACACGCCAAATCTGTGCTCCCTGACCGCTTAGGCGGAGAGTAGCAGCCTCATTTTGAAAGCGTACATCTGTAATAACATAGTTGCCGTCTCCTGACATTGTACGAAGAGCTTTAATGATCCAAATACTATCGTCAATAATATTTCTAGCCCCCACACCTAAAACTTGAAGTAGGCGTCGAATCTCAGGATCTTTCTTTGCTTCGTCCCAACCATCCCTATCTACAATATATTTGAGGTCCCAAGGACCGCCATCAAATTCAAAACCTACTATAGGGTTTAATTCATAAAGTAAATCTCGTATAGGATCAGCAAAAGCAACTCGCTCAAAGCCATGATTCTCTACAAGAAACTTAGCTACGGTGTCCTTACCAGACTGTGCATAACCTGCTAATCCTATAATCATTACAACTCCTCCTTTTGAGCATCGCCACACTCTTTGCAGTTTCCGTCAGCATTACAACAATCACAGATAGTTACCCAAGGAATAGACGCATCTAGCATTTCGTCTGTAACTTCAATAGGTGGTTGCCCATTATCTTTACCAACAATAATCGTGCCGTATTCGCTCATCCCAACTCCTTTTCTATGGCTTGGATAGTTTTGCAGGGGTAAAGAACCAACAAGTCTGGGCAACAAGTAAGACACACATCGCCTTCAGGCTTATGCAATTTTACTACCTCACGAAGGGCTACTTTTAGTCTACGAAGTCGTGCAATCTCTATATCTGATGGGTCGTTGACGCTCACGATAGTGAATACTTCTTTGTCTATTAGTGCCAGCAATTCATCGTGTGTCATTTCAACTCCATCACTTTCTCTAGTTGTTCGGTTACATCGGTGTAAGTAGGGCAGGGGAATGGTGGTTCCATACATTGGTTACACCAGCCAGAGACGAGACAACCATCTGAACAGGCTTGATGTTCCACATGCCTCACCAGCACAGCGC
>JGI24890J29729_1000823_pt1 | contig 16713 bp, 18 predicted proteins | sample FreactcultureFD7_FD_29729 | JGI IMG/M metagenome (IMG submission 29729)
ATCGCNCCTCCCCAATCCCAAGGTTCGCTGTAAATTCGCAGTCAATCTTATAAAAAAGGTTATAAAATTGATTTTTATGGTGTCGTCAGTGTGAAATGCCCTTACTTAAACAATTGTTTTCGAGTAGTAGGTCTTGGACTGGATTGTGCTAATAACATGAGTTGCGCTCTTCGTTGAATTTCTCGAATAACTGCTGGAGGGCATCCAGAACCAGTCTCATCATATATTTGTTTTAGTTGGTCGAGTGAGAGTAGTCTTGCAGCCATATCATCTAATCTTGGAACCTCAAATAATCCATGACCTTTTGTGTATCTTAAATCTTTCAGTTTTTGAATACACTCATTGAGAAATACATGGTTATGCTGGTATATTTCTGGTTGATGTTGTTCTAGAGAATATATTTCGTCTAGTAATTGCTGTCCTAACTGTTTATTTGCCGGTGACCGATTTGTGTATCGAAAGAACATTAGGTCGTCAAGAAGTTCGTCGAAATTAACATTCATTCTTTATATCCAATCACAAAATAAATTCCATCAGTAATTTGTTTGGTTCGAAATTGCGAATATCCTTGTCTTTCTAAATACTTGGGATTGAGTTGTCGGAATCGAAACATATGAGTTGTTAAATCGACTTTTGGACTTTTAAGATGATGAGTTTTTAGAAAAGATAGAGCATCATCAAGGGAATGTTTATTACGGTCAAATAATACAGATTGGAGTTTATACATCTTATACATTAGACAGATAAAATTCCGGTCTCAACATCGATGACGCCTTCGCGGTAATATTCAGTAAAGAGTTGAATATCAATAGGCTGGAGACAGTTGTTGGTAAAGGACACAGTGATATTTCTGGGAGTAGCAAGGTCGGCAATAGCAGCACGGGACAAATCCACGTAGTAGTATCTATATCCGTGTTCCCACATAGACTGATTGATTAAGCCGTTACTCAACCCAAAATCGGAGCCATTTATTTTCTCATATATGGAAACTTGTTCAATAAAGTCTTCGTAGCCGTAGGATAGGACGTTGGCGAGAACATTGACTCCACCAACCGCCACTTGGATATTGATAAGAGAAATGTTGCTAGTTGTGAATGGAGCCGTATCAAAGGGAGAAAGTGCTTGTGTAAAGGGAGTAACCGAGGAAGAAGAAGTTACTGACCCGTTAGATACTGTAGAACCGGCAGAAGCCGACAATTGCGGGACGATGAGAAGACCGCGGGGATTGGTCACACCAGACTGCACCAAAGCAGAGAAAGTAGCATTAGATGAGATATTGTTGAAGTTGTTGTTGAGGATAGAAGTCCAGCAAAGTTTCTTGGAGCGGTTAGAAGAGATATACAAATCAAGTTTTTCTGGTTTCAACTGAATTTGGGGATAATACATGCGGCACGAAGTCAAGAAGTGTGCAGGAGCACCACCCAAGTTAAATGTTTTACCTACTGCAGAAATAGAAGTAGTCGCAGCATTACCAATCGACAATTGACTAATAATAGCAGTAGCAGTAGCCGGAGTATTTGCAATTGCACAATGCATCAAAGGACAAGTATTCGTAAAAGTATTACCAGAGCCAGAAGAAATCATACAGGGTTTATTACCAGTAGTAGAACCGTAAGTTGCAGAATCACTAATATTGGACACGACGGAACCGACGTTCAAATATACTCTAAAAGTCGCATCGAATTTCTTGGTGAGAGGAAGACTCTTCATTGAATCCAAAATATCAGACATGCGAACAATAGCAACATCATACCATATCATTAAATTACCAGTATTTCCGGCAGTAGTAATATAATAAGGCTTGAATTCACTCGCCATTTTTAGTTGATTCGAGATACAATTACTAGAATCTCCACTAGTTCCGGCATACAAGTTAGAAGAACCCGAAGTAGCGGCTGCGACAGACACATCAGTCACGCGTTTGATGCGAGAATACAATCCACGATTATAAGAGCCAGACCACTGAACTCCAGAAATAGGCTGGTCTCCTTGGTCTCCACCAACAGGACTATAGAAATTAACAATCTGTGCAACCGCTGCAGCCGTAGTAGTGCTATTCGATAGTGTTACAGTAGTTGATGTAGTAGCCGTAACAAAGGTATTGGCTGGAATAGCAACACTCGAAACTAACATACCAACTTGAATACCAGTAGTTGAAGTAAAAGTCAAACCAGTTCCAGCCGCACCTTGAGCGGTCCCAATAGTAAGAATTTTAGATAAACCATACTGACTCGTAGAAATTGGAAATGGAGTATTATTGGTGAGACCATTACCATTACCGGCAGTTACAGTGAGAGAAGGGTATGTTCCACTCGCAGTTGAAGTCGCGCGGCCATTGTAAATCATACTCTGGTAGTCATCAATAAATTCTCCTAAACCAATGGTGGAACCGTAGGTCTTAAGGTCATCTTGCGACATCTGAGAAAGCGTCTTAAATGAAATATATTGGTTCAAACTGGGAACAAATTGTTCGGTCACCTTTCCATTAATATTCAAATCGCATCCATGCACCAACTGAAAATAACCAGACTTTAAACCAGTTGAGGCATATCCACCAGCGGGAGCCGATAAAAAATCAGTAGTAGTGGCGGCAGCACTACTTACATAAGCACTCACATACGTAATGGGAATAGCCATAAACATAGAACTCGGGTCAATCAACTGTGTCGAATTATATATGGACGAAAGGTCAAATTGAATAAGCGAAAGTCCAGAAGAATTTTGATACACACCGCCGTTTCTTCGGCGACCCTTGCTCTCACAAGGGAATAGAATACACCTTAAGGGTTCATTGTTGTTGGTTAGACAACTCCCCCCCATCTCCATCTACTCGTTGAAGTATCATCATACCCTTACCATAGCGGGTTTAGATGACGAACTGCGGATTGCCCTATAATATAAACCTTATTACTATACCGATTGTGATTAACAATCGCCACCATAAAGTTTCCTAAAATGGTTTAGTAGTTTATACCTTGAGGGTTTTCCCGCTATTTTGAGATGTTGCAGAAATGCCTAAACATTTCCACTTGCCTAACTTTTGATTAGACAGACACAATTATAATTTATGTCGTTAATGTAATTCCATTGTTTCGACTGGAAAGGAGTTTCCGTATCAACACCTTGGGGCATTGCGGATTTGCTAAAGAGATAGACGTCGGTCATTTTATTTATAGACTATACCGCGAAAATTATTTCCTAAATTGGCGTGGAGATAGGACGTGACCAAAATCTATTTATGGAAAAGTAGTTTTTAGTAGTTTTTAGTTGGATTTTAATCTCTGGTAAGAATATAATATGACCAGCCAGATAGATAAAATCGCAGAACAGAACCGAATCGATAGACAACTATGGATTAAGAACGACCGTGTAGGTAGGTCAGCCCGACCGAGACAGAACTACGTCAAAAAGCCAATGACGGGGTTAGACGAAGAATTAGTCAAGGAATACCAAGCACAACACCCACAGAGTTTTGAATATGTAGATGAGAACGGCGAGACCAAATACCGGAAATACATACTGCCTAATTACAAACCAGAACTCTTACCCGATGTTCCAATATTTTCAAAACAAGATTTAGATGATGAATTGACTGCGATAGATGAAGAACACGATGCATTAGTCTCCACATATAAACTCGAATCTGAAAAACTCAAACGTTTAAAGGCTTTAGCAAAACAGATTCACGAACAGACCAACAAGGGTTTTTACAGCATAAGCGAGTCAATCAATCTAACGAATGAAAACAAAACCCAACAACGAGCAGTTGAAAAACGATTGGAACAAATCCAAGATTTAATCAACTCGAAAGATAGTCTCAAGCAAAAATTTGAAAGTGATTTTTATACTCATAATGCGAAAGCCGAACAAGTAAAGAAAGCCAACTTAGAAAAGGTCAATCAGTATCGAGACGTATTGAATCAATTCAATCGTGGAGCGTTTTCAACCGAGAAAGGCATCAATGAATCCGAGATGGAATATTTAGACCGTCTCCAACGCAATGCTGAAATCGAAACTCCGGAAGACGAACTCGTTGATGCAAAATACGAGACCATATCAAAATTCCGTGAAAAGATGCGAGAACTTGTAAGAGACCCAGTCGTCATTGAACAAGTGTTAAATTCTCTCGACTCTTTTGACAACGTGGATAATCGAGCCATATTATTAAAACAGTGGGAACTGATAAAACGTAAGTTCGTTAGTGTATATGGTGTGAATAATAGACACGTCACCGCGGCTGATATTATGGCGTTTTTTGAATATTACCTACAAGAAGGAGAATCTGGATTATCCAAGGCAATTGAATCGTCTTTATCAATTCCCACACAAGAAACATCTGTTCGCAATATTCAGATAGAGGCACTTCCCACCCAGAATACGCTATTACTGATACACCATACAGCGGGGGGTCAAAAAACTCTGTTCTTACGTGCATTGACCGATGGGTCCCATTATTTTTTGTTGTATTCATTTACTGGAGAAGATGGTTCATTCAAAGAATTTTTCGATAAAGATATTCCATATGAACGTAAGAAAGCAATCACGTCATTTGGAAAATCTTCAACCTCATCTTCTGAAATACAGAATCAAACCGGAATTACTCCCGAGATGTTAAATGATATTTTTGATATAAAAATAAAACGGGTAAATCCATCCATAATCGCAAAGAAGATAGTTGAGAAATTTGGAATACCAGCCATCAATGAAACCGACCCAAGCGTATCGAGAAAAATTTACTCGGTAAAAAAGAAGGGAGAAGAATCGATGATTGAACGTGGTATGGGTCTCAAGGGAGAAGATATTCCCCAATACGTGCATTTCGGAAGTGTGATTTTACTGTTGCGTAAGTTGTATTATGAAAATATGCTGTCGGTCAAGAATCGTCAGTTGAAATCAGTTGCCGGATTTCGCACGACCAAGGTCTCGGAACAGTTCGTTAAATTAATTATGAATATGATTAATGGATTGCATCCCACCCATAGCGATATAACCGCATTGTCTTCTCCAGAAAGACAGATATATGACCGACTAATTATGATTGCGAATCTAAATAAGATGCACCCACATAACAGTGAAAAGACTATCTCCGAACTAAAAAAACGCCTTAAGTTAGTAGAGGCGGAAATTGAGATTGGAAATACGAACCCGATGCTGAAGAAAGAAATTTACGGCATCTTACATAGTTTAAAGAATTTCAAGGTAATTACACAAAATCAAATCAACGACTATATGAAACAAATTTAATCTATCTTTAGTGTATAATGCCGAGATTTCAGAAAGGAAGTGAGGATGCTAAACGCTACATGGCCGAAATGAGAATGAAACGTGGTAAAGGAATGTGGGATTGGGCCGACCCCAAGAAAAATGGAGTTGCAAAAGCATTTGACCCCAAACAAAATGGAACCACACAGTTTTTTGAGAACGATGTGAAAAACGCATTACAGGATAATATTCGGCCGATAATTCACGGTGCAGTAGGAACTGCAATTTCAGGTATTACTGGTGTCCCAATGTTAGGAACTCTTATTGGTCAGGCCGGACTTAATCAAGGCATCAATGAGGGTCTTGATAAAGCAAATTTAGGATTTGGCGTATATCGGAACAGTGCGGGGATAATGGTAGATTCGAATCAAAAGGAACCGGGATATATACATCCAATTACTGGAGAGAAATTTAGCAATCCATACGCGATGATGACTAAAATAAATTCAGATTTGAGCAAAGCAATTGCCGCTGATAGAGCAATGCGTGGTATGGGTTTTTTCGATAATATTGGAAATGCATTTACTACTACGTGGAATCAACCACCAAGGTCAAATGATGAGCGAAATGCTCTCAAGTTTTTCTATAATGATTTTCTTCCAACTATGACCGCCCCAATAAATATCATTGCTCCACCGGTTGGAAAAGTAGCGGATGTTGGATTTAGCGAATTACGAAAGAAGCAGTTAGGAGAAGGTAAAAAGAAAAAGAAATCACCAAAGTAAATTTGCTGCATAGTATCCAGCCGACCCTATTATAGAAGCATCTTTCTTATGACGTATATGGTAGAGTCGTCTCCGGTCTTCGGCATATTTCTTTCCATTCATTGCTAAATATGTGGGATAATCCATATATTTAGAACTTCCCACAGAAAAAAGGTAATTAGAATTTACATCATACACGTCAATTTTTTTATTAGGATACTTACTTGGTGTTATTTTCACATTCAATTTTTCTGCTTGTTTATAGGTATAGGGTTGGATTTCGTATTTCGACATTATATTATACAGTTGTATTTTTCTTCACATACTTACGCTTGGGAGCAATTCCGCTTGCGGTCGGTTGCAAATCAGTTTCTTGGACAACGGATTCAGGCTTCACCTTTTTCACATACTTACGCTTGGGTTTGGGAGCAACGGGTTCGGGAGCAATTCCGCTTGCGGTCGGTTGCAATTCCGCTTGCGGTCGGTTTTGGGGTTGGGAAGGGGGCGTTGCCCCCTCCTCGGGAACCAATGTATAGGGAATGAATAATTCCGACAGTGATGCACCATATTCACGAGAACCCATTAATTTTTTAAAATCAATTTCGAATGTCTCGCGTTCAATCTCAAACCAGCCCATATAAGATTTGGGTTGGTCTCCCATAGTGCGAACACTACCAAGATAATTTCCATTGATGGTGAAATGAGCCTTGGACACGACTCCCTTCTTGTTGGTATAGTCGCCAATCTTGGAACGAATACCAATCAACTCGCTTTGGATTTGAACGAGACTTGGGACCGTTTCCATATGGTCCCAAATCTCGTTGGTGACTTCCTTCTCTAATCCGGCTTTATACATACAACGCCAAGCCTTAACCAGACTTGTGTTCGTATTCTTCAAGACACCTTGGGTATGCTTGTGGAGACCAACTTGGCGCTTGACTTCGGTCTTCAGACCAATGATAGTCATCTTGTCGAGATTGATGTATTCAGTTGCTTCAGTCATTTTATATAGATTGTTAATGAGAACTCTTTAAATGATTTATGAGAACAGATGTTCAGATAATAAGTCGTTCAATTTTGTAATACGGGGATTGGGAATTTATCTGTATCCATCTATAAATAAAAAGTGAATCAATTTTCTCGTTCTGATTCAATTTTCTCGCACTTATCTAACTCTCTTTCTAATGCTTCCACATATCGTTCTTGAATTCGATAATCTGACTCGAGTTGATGTATAGAAATGTTAATTTCAGTAGTATCTTCTCGTCTTTTTTTCATTTCATCTTGTATGAAATATAATTCATTCAGTTGGTTAGTCATCTTTACAAATAATAATCGATTCTCGTGCAACATTACTACTATTTTCTTAATAAGATTTTCCAATGCTGTTTTAGATAGACTTGATACACCTCCACCGCTGCCTTTCCTAAAACTTCTCACATACGCCATCTTATCGACTTTCTTATTTTTCATGTGAATATATATTCATTGTATATAAAAAAAGGGTAGTTAGTTAGGTTAGTTAGATTACAATAAAATTTAAATAGGCAATTAATTTTTTGTTTCAATTTTCTTCCATACACTCGATACACACGNAGCACAGCATTCTCCCGTCATACATTTCATTATCATCATCGGCACCGCATTCCTCGCAGTGACCGTCTTCACATTCGCAGTTCGCCCATTTCTCTCCACAATTCTCACAGTAATTTATATCAATCTCGTGTCCGGAACAACTATCACATAGACATTTTTGTTTGCTTTCGTCAAAGTTGATAAGACTACCATTTTTATTATTCGCACGGCCACACTCGGCACATTTGAAATTGTCGCATTTGATACACACATATAAACCTTCAGATTTATATGCGTTCGGGGCTTCGCAGCATTCGCATAGCACTACATCTTCTTGGGGTTCTATCTCCAACAAGATACGCTTTCCGGTATTTTTATCAACGCGGATAATGAACTTGGTATTCGACATTTTGTATTGTTATTGTATTGGATATGATTTGATATTGAGACGATGAAATAAAAAGCCATTCAATTTTTTATGACGAATACCAATGTGTTTTGTATTTTAGAACTCCTCTACCCACACTGCTATTCGTCTCTGCTTCAGTAGTATATTCATCGGGCTGTAATATATCTCGTTCGTTATGATAGTTTTCCGGATTAAATATGTGTTCTAATGTTTGTAGGTCATAAAAATTATCTGCCCCATTATGATATATACTATATCGAAGAAATTGTCGTTCAACTATACTTACAGATGGGTCATTTAATCTATCTCTAAAAGATTGAACAATAATAGGACGTATAAGATTAAATCGTTGTATATCTCGGTCACTCAATTGAATNCCTATACGAGCCTCTCTTCTAAATGATTGTCCAGTTCCGCGTTTTTTGATAGGCATTATATATATCCACACTTAATTTTTTAGAAGATAAGACAGTATCACATCATTCTGTTTCGGTTTATCAGAAAATTGATTCACAAAATCTTCAAACGATAATACGCTACGCATACGTGCAATACAGTAATATCCACATGCAGTCGAGTTTATGTCTTGTATTTGCTTGGGACTCCACTTGACGTTTTGTTTGGCGTGTTTCAATATTTCTAATGCCGGAGGAAACCCGAATGCGTCGAAATACTCGATGTCCCCCGTATTCTGTCGCAAACATACCCAATGTGTTCCATCTCCATCGCCTTCATTTTGCATATTGGCTACATACCAGTAATGCGGTTTTAACGTCGGCAACATATCCTTCATATATACACCACCAAATTTTATATATGGATATTGATGCATTATTTTTTCAATATCAAAATTGGTAAGTCCATTATTGAGAGAATATGGAACCATTTCCAATCCAGCCCCGTGTCTCAATACATCTACTCTACCCGCAAAATCAGTAACCGTATTGGTAAGTTTCCGGAATCGAATATTATCAGCAAAAATCTGTCTCGCATCTTGTTTTACAAAAGCCGTCAATTCTGGAGTATCAACACGATTGGCTTGTAAAATATTAAGAACCCAGTCTCCACAATTATTATCTCTGGCTGAATACAAAAAATATCTATCTCCCATACGATTTTTAGTTCGTTGTAATATTTGATTGAGACGAATTTGTCTAGGCAAAGCAACAGTTTTTGTATCGGTATTGGCGCGGACCGGTGGATTTACTTCCATGCTTATCACTTCATTTTTTTCCATCATAATCGTTGTTCCATCTTCAAGTCGAACTACCAGTGAAAGATGATACAATGTATCGTATGGATTATTTTTTGCAATTTGTCCAAAAGACGCGACATTTAGCGTAGCCATTAGAATCTTTCCTAATGGAGTTCGTCGAACTTCCATAGCAACCACATATTTATCTCCATATTGAGCCAAAATATCTCGGACTTGTGGAGAATAGTCATTGCGACCATATAGTAATGCGGAAATCATTTATAGTATAGACCGAAATTATTTATCAATTCCGCTTGAGGTCGGTTGTGGGGTCTAAAAGGGGGCGTTTGCCCCCTTTATTTTTCCTTGTCGATATGGATTACGTCTGTAAAATTATGGCGGAAGGGAGCCGGAGAATTCGCTGTTAAATCAATCGTGAAAAAATTCTTGGGAGCCATCGTGGATTCGTGATATGCCTTAATGATTTGTTCTTTGTTGTAGCCTTGGTTATGATTACGTAAAATCTGTTTAATGGTATTCGTATCGTTCAACCGGAAAAGAATCCAATACATCGTGTTCCGTCGCATCTGAATTGGTTCTTCGGTATAATTTTGCACCATCGCAATACACGTAAATCCATATTTTCTGGCGCTATTAAACCATTTCTGAATCTTGACCTTTTCTTTGGCGGGTAAATTTATCATATCGTCAAATACAATCAATTTTTCCACTTTCTTGTCTTCATCGTTCATATCTGTAAGTTCGGGAAGTTCATCTGCTTTATCAATCAACTCTATTCCATCAATGTGTTTGTCTAAATAGTTCAATAAAGGTTCATCTACCGTCGAACCGGAGAAAACAATGATTCGGTAAAAAGAATCGTTCTTACGGGACAAGAACTCAAGTAGAGCCGTTGATTTTCCAGAACCGGTAGAACCAACCATCGAAATCATCGAACACGGTTTTATCAAATGATTTTTAAAGTTCTTATCGGGCTTGATAGAAAAGTCTTTCTGACCTTTACCCGCTATTTTATACCAGTCTTTCATTTCATCTTTAAATTTCGACATTCCAATATATAGAGTCTATATATAATAAATGAGTCAAGTAGCACCTCCAACCCAACAATTCCCCACAATTATTTTTAACCCGTCTTTTTGGAATGCAAATCAAAACTCGAGTCTATATTTAGGAAGAACCGGCACACCAACCAGTATCGCATCGAATACAACTTTTACCGGTTCAATTACGGCAACCGATTTGACGGTCGCAAATGTAATCAACGGAACCGCCTTAAATGCGACTAACGCATACAGTGCATCAACACAAGCATTGGGAAATAATACCACTTTGATTTCTACTACAGAGTTCGTTCAGAACCAAATTAACCATTTTTACTATGGTGATATTAATAGTAATTATGCAATCCAAGTGCCGGACCCCGTTTTAGGTTTTACACATCAGTTTCAAAATCTTACATCTGGAAGTTCCAATTACGCTTGGGGTAAAAATTCTTTGCAAAATGTTACTTCAGGAATTGAGAATTTCTCTATAGGGGGGGGGTCCATGTATAACTTGACGACCGGAAATTTTAACATAAGTGTGGGTCCAAGTTGCCTAGGCCCACAAAACCACTCCTATTGTGTAGCAATTGGAAGATACGCTTTATCAAATTGTGATGCTGATGCAAATGTAGGAATCGGTTATTTTACGATGGTTGGCGTAAGAACCGGAACAAGTAATTGCGGAATTGGTCATTACTGCTTGGTTAATTTGAATAATGGAGATAATAATACGAGTTGTGGTCCAGTGACGGGTGGGAATATTGTTGCCGGTTCATACAATTCGTTTTTTGGGTATAATGCAAATGCATCTGATGATTACTCATATTGCACGGCGATTGGTTATAATGCGAATGCCGGAGCAAATAATGAAATCGCTATTGGAACTTCGGCGGAAACAACCAAAATATATGGTGCATTAACGGTCGTAGGTGCTTCAACATTTTCAACCGCGCCAACTATGTCGGGTGNAAATATTTCTGCGACAACTATTACGGGAACATCTCTTGTTAATTCAACGATTACTCAAGGTAAAGTTTCAAATGGATATGTCGATTTATCGTCAGCACAATCCAGTATTGCAGGAGATAAGACATTCACAGGTTCTACTCAAATAAACACACTTCAATACAATACAATTTTTACTCCATATTCAGTTGGAGCAATAACAACTACTTCTACATTAGCAACGCCTTTAAAAGGAACTTATACTTGGAATGCAACTGCATCACAATCAATTACGATGCCGGTAATTACTACGGCGATGATTGGAATTACGATTAATTTTAGAAGAATTACTACGAGTAATACATTTATACTATCCATTATTGGTGGTTCAGGTAATTCAGTTCTTGCATTGAATGCTATAACTGCAGTTGCAAATCCAACTTCAACACCCTTACTTACATCTAACGCTACACCAACCACCGCATTTTTTGCAAGTATCACTTGTATTAATTCAACTACTTGGGCAATTATGGCATAGATTTTTTTAAAGCATATATATATATAATGTCGTCTTACAATCTTACCTTGAATAATACAAATGTGGTAAATACGCAAAATAACACATTCCAATACAACTTCATTCAGGGTTCAGTCGAAATACCGGAAGGAGCAACCATATCTGTTTCGCAAATTACCGTCCCGTATTCGTGGAGAAATATAACAGCGACTTTAGGAAATAACCAATGGTCTTATATTTTACCAAGTGGAGCGTCGGGAACAACCACGTATGGACCCTATACGATTCCCGATGGATTTTACACGTATAATGATTTGAATACTCTTTTTCAAGTCCAATTTAGAACAAATGGTCATTATTGGTATATTCCCATCGCAGCAAACGGAACATCGGCATTGACGTATTTTTATCCATTTACTCTGTCTGTGAATACGCCTCTATATACCAACACGATTACGTCTTATGTGATTCCCGTGTCGGCAAGTATCGCGACGTTTTTTGGAACGGGAGCATTGAAAGCCGATGGGTCAAACGGGACAACTTCTTGGACCGGAACGTATCCTACCTATGCTGGAGCCGCCGCCCAATTGTCGATTTTGGGAACCGTCACAAAAACCTCTACGTTGTTAGGAAATCTTCTTGGATTTACGAGTGGAAATTATCCATCTACCGCGAGTGGTCTAACCTCACAAACTACATCATCAAACGGTAATTCCTTGACTGCGTCTCCTCCCTTTCCACCACTCGGTTCTTCCGTCAATGGTGTGATTCTACGATGTAATATGGTCGAGAATCCGGTCGCGTATCCTACTGATATTATTGACTCTTTCGCCATAACCAGTCCATACGGGTCAAATATCAACTATCTTCCGATTTCCAATAATATGATTAAAATGAAACGGGGACGGTTTAGCAATCTTACCATTTCATTCACAGACCAAAACTATAATCCTTTGCTAATGCTTGACCCAAATGTTCTAATTACATTGATTATTAACTTCCCCTAATGTATAGAAAATGCTTACTTCATTATATCAATCGAAAGATGGTGATGATTACACGTATAATTTCAGTGTATCTTCCAAAAATGTAGTAAATACTGGTAATAATGTGTATCAATATGATTTTCCTCAAGGTGGAGTTCAATTAAAAAACAAGTATCTATGTCTCAATTCGTCCATCATTCTCAATACGTATCCCAATATATCATCGACGTTGTCTAACACGAATTTTGGCTATACGATAAATGGGGCAATAGGTGCGAGATTTTCAACAAACATTAGTGGAGCGTCCGGTCCTCCAACCATTACGATAGTAACCGCATTGAGTTCTACCTCATATCTAATCGATGCGGGAATTGGATTTCTCTTACCCAACTATATATTGACTTTTGTTGGGATTACCACAACAACTCCGATTATCGTGGTCAGTGCTACATTAACGACTCCAGCCGTTAATTATTATACCGTTGTAATCAATCAACCAGTCACGATTCTTACTTCTACGAATGGGAGTTCGTATATCGTTGGGAATCAAATGATTGTGAGTGGATATGTTCCAACGTTGGGAGTAAGTCAGCAATATGTTCCTCAAACAAAAATGTTCTTACAAGATACTAATTTTTTGAGTGGTTCAACGGCTACATTATCCGGATTCAATAATTGGATTACTGCTGTATCCCCGTTTTCGCCTACTACCACGTCAAACAATTACAATCAGACATATATTATTACTCTTGCAAATAGTATTCCCTCTTCTGCGTTGATTACTTCATATAATACCGTATCTGTGGAGACTCGGTATTTTTTCCCAATTACATTAACTGGTGGGTATTACACGATTACTGATTTGAATACGGCTTTACAGAATGCGATGTATGCAAATGGACACGTCTATTATAATTTGCTGACGACTTCTGGAACAAAGGCATCAGGTAATATTAACGAATCTTTGTTTTATCCGCTTGGATTGACGTATAATATCCCGCAATATTCATTTGGGTGTAATGGATATGGAGTGCCTACGTTTGGTGGTGGAACGACTCTTCCAAAGTCTCTCGAAACTCTTTTTGGAACGGGAGCATTGATGACGAATACATATATGACGAATGGATTTTTCAATGCGACACAAATTACCCTCAATACAAATACGACTGCGTACGCGTATAATTGGACATCAACAAAAGTAGCCGGAAACTATATTTGGGCAAGTTGTAATGGGGCAACATTGGGATTTCCATCTCCACCAACGCAATCGTATTGGTATGCTGTGGTTAATTCAACCGCTAATAATGTAAATTCTCTTTCCCAAACAAACTACTATCCAGCAGGGACTTATACTGTCTCGTTTGCTATAGCCGATTCAAGCGGAGTATCTATAAATCGGGCATACAACTGCTTTATCAATGATGCCGTAGTTGGAGACTCATATTCATCAACCTCTATAACTTTTCCATCTGTCGCGAATACTTGGACTACGAACACGGTCACGATTACGGTCCCAGCAGGTCGTTGTGGAGTATCCCTTGTTTTTACCTTTTTAGATAATGTAAATGCATTGACCTTTGGAATCACCAATATAACCGTCACATCATCATCAAATACCCTATTAGGAAACAACTGGTATAATGGATTTCCAACAACCGGAACGAATAGCGTCCAATTGTATCCTAATATATACCAAAATTCGGGAGATAATACTTATTCACTTGGTAGTTATTTGTGTAGAAATCGATTACCCAATCTATCAATGACCAATACAACGACAACATTTATGAGTCCGACTTTTTCGAGTGGAGGTATTCCCTACTATGGGTTGGGTATGAATCCGTTTTATGGATTTATTATTCGAGTGAATATCATTAAAAATCCAATGGCTGCTCAAACTGATATTATGGATTCCATTCCACTCATTTATGGATTCGGGCAGCAGAATATTTATATCGGGAATCCACTCAACGACATTGAAATATACAATGGGAAATACAATTCAATGACGATTCAGATATGTGACCAAAATGGTAATTCTTTAGCACTGTTGGATTCAAACGTAGTTTTGAGTTTTATTATTCGAAACCGCAATTTACATGAGGTTCGTGATGTTTAAATCTATTTACAATATAAATGCCGTTCAATTTACTTTTAAACTCATCAAACGTGGTTGGGTCGAATAATGTAAATTTTCAATATGTATTTACAAACGGTTCATTCCGGATTGACGAAGGTTCCGAAATATGTGTTAGTCAAATTGTAATTCCCTATTCGTTTTTTAATTTGAATAAAGGACTGTATAATAATACGACATTCCAATATAAAATCAATGGCGTCACTTATACAGTGGTGATTCCCAATGGATTTTATACCGTGGATAATCTGAATAACTATCTCGAGACGTATTTTATAAACAATGGGCTTTACTGTATTAATAATAGCAATGGTAATTACGTGTTCTTTATCTATCTATATACGAACCCTACCTACTATGCAAATCAATTCATTGTATCACCCGTTATTCCCTCAAGCACGGCTGGTTATACGTTTCCGTCGGGTTATATAAACACAAGTGGAACAACTTATGCTACACCCCAAATCATATTTCCAAGTAGCGGTGGTCTAAATTCTATATTGGGTTATTCTGCCGGAACGTATCCATCAACTACATCTACTACAGCACAATTAAATACGATTGGAAACATAACTCCTAACTTGACTCCCATTAATTCGATTGTAATCCGAACGAATTTAGCGAATAATGATTGTGCCTCCCCAAGTGATATATTAGATACATTTTCGTTGAATGGAACGTCGTTCGGGTCAAATATAGTCTATACCCCGTCTTATGAGAAATGGATTAACTGTTCATCTGGTAATTTCAATAATTTTTACGTGTATTTTTGCGACCAAAATTTAAATACGATTCAGTCCAATGACCCCAATGTATTGATTAGTCTATTGATTCGACAGGGTATAACTAAACGCGAGAAAGCCCAACTTGCTTTAGACAAGAAAAATGAGTTGGACGTGAAAAAAACCGATATGCCCAAGATTATTTTTAAGGACGAAGCATATGGAAAAGGATTTAGTGAAGGAGAAGAATAAAAATCTCTATGAGTAGTATATAATGCGTCATTTACATTTAGGTCAATCCAAATACGTGCCTTTGCATTTACTTCACGTAGTTCGTCATCATGGACTCCCTCATTCTCATATGAGTCATCGTGGTATGGGTTACGCCGGAGCCAAGAAGAAAGATATTGGGTCATTTCAATCCATCTCGGGTGCTGGAAAAAGAATGAAGCCGTTGAAATTTAAAATGTAATTCTAACTCTCCTTTTTGTGGTTTAGACATCTTTTTGCGTGTTTAGTCAATTTCTTTTCTATGTTGAGTATATAGAATGGAATACTTGGCTGATGGACAATATGTTCTTGACCCTCACGGGAATTTTGTGAAAATTGAGCCAGAACTTACTCCTTTAGAGAAATATTTATTGGAAGAAAAGACTAACCCACCTCCTACTCCACCAAAGTGCCGTATATGTAGTGGAAAACGTAAAGTTCATTTTGAGTGTCGAAAATTAAAATTAGATGTTCGTAAATTGAGTCAAAAATTACTTGATTACGAATTTAGACTATTCACACTGCGAAATGAAGTCGAAGCATATATATAATGGTTGATTATAGTGAAGGGTTTTGGATTACATTGACCGGATTAATTATTGGTTTTATGGGACTGACGATACGCATTTGCCTCAAATCCAAGTGTGATATGGTAGAATGTTGTTGTATTAAAATACATAGGTCAGTAGAAACAGAAGAACGAATCGAGAATCATATGATAGATTTAGGCAAAACAATTGATTCCGAAGAAAAGGTTTAGCAATATATATATGGAAAACTTGTTGATATATATATTGATACTATCGCAAACTGCGTTGTGGTGGTTAATGTATGAATTATATGATGAAATAAAGGGGGCAAACGGCCCCCTTTTAGACCCCACAACCGACCTCAAGCGGAATTGATAAAGGGGGCAAACGGCCCCCT
>JGI24890J29729_1000824_pt1 | contig 16697 bp, 16 predicted proteins | sample FreactcultureFD7_FD_29729 | JGI IMG/M metagenome (IMG submission 29729)
CAAAGTAACTAACTTCACACACTCTCTCTTCCCATCTCTCTCGTACTGACTTTGATCTTTGTGAGTCTTGTGTAGGAAACCCCAACATTCCCTTTGATCGACGTACCGGATCATACTTTGAACGAAGAAGATTTGAAAGAAAAGAGGAAACAGAAATTGATGAAAGCTGGGTATGATGCCCGGATTCGAATGAAGGCGGAGAAGGAGGAAGAGAAGAGAAGGAAAGAAGAAGAGGAGAGGAGGGATCGGGAGTTGAGAGAGAGGGATCCGGAGAAATGGTTGGCTAATTTGAGGGAGGAACATGAGGTACGTCTTCACTCCCTTCTTTCTCGAGAGTGTGGGGGGAGTGTGAGCTGATTAGGAGAGAGAGAGGGATGTGAGTAGGAGATTATGAATAAAATGAAGGAGAGAAAGAAATTGAAAGAGCAATTGAGTGATCGGAAATCATTGGCCGCTCAGAATAGGATGAAAAGTATCGCTGGACTCGCAGCGGATGAAAGTAAAGGAGTTGGAAGTGGAGGGGGAGGTTCAGTGGGAGGTGCTGCGAACAAGAGGAGGAAGAAAGGAGGTGAGGACGATGGGTTTGGGAAAAGTGATGCAGATTGGGCAGTTTATAGAGAAATCGTCAGTCGTCTCTCTCTCTTTCATAATTGATCGTGTCAATGGAACGCTGATTTCTCAAGGAGGTGAGCTAGGGTACGGGAGATGATTCAGAAGATGAAGAAGAAGAATTACAATCTCTCAAACAAGTCGAAGCACGTTTACTAGATCACGACCCTTCGTTCACGTTGGATCAAACTGCCGAACGATTAGAAATGAGGAGACATCAATTGATCAATGCGTTCGTGTATGGATTGGCACCCGACGATCCATTGGACACGTACGATTCGAGCAATGTCGAACATACTAGTCAGTTACATGTCAACGTAGAGAGGATTAGGGTACCTGAAGTACTATGGCAACCGAATTTGGGAGGGTTGGATCAGGCGGGGTTGGGGGAAGTTATTGAAGGAGTTTTGAAAGGGTTTGGACCGAAGGAAAGGGAACGATTAACTAGCGTACGTTAACTCTCTTTTTCTCTCCTTCACACTCCTCTCTCCTTACCGGACAATACTGATGATACCTACTTTGGTCATTAGAACATTTTCGTCACCGGTTCAAACACTCTCCTACCCCTCTTCGACGCCCGACTCAAATCAACCCTCACTCCGAACTTACCGGTCAATCATCCACTCAATATCGTGAGAACTGCGGATATTGCGAATCCTGGCTGGTCAGCTTGGAGGGGAATGAAGAAATGGAGTGAGACGAGAGAGGCGAGGGATAAGTTTGTGACGAGAGGGGAATATGAGGAGAAGGGGGCGGAATGGTTCAAGGATCATGCGTGGGGGAACAGGTATCTGGGCTGAGGAAGTAGTGGAATTTTGTGTTTGTTGTAAGCCTTTTCACAACTTGTTCCTCTCTTCTCATCGATTCGACTTCTCCATCGCTTCGCGTCGTCGGCTCACTCCTATCATGAAGCTCCCCTCACTCCCGAATCGTCGTCGTCGTCGTCGTCGTCGTCCGGAGTTGCCGCGGAGACTCAAAAACGTCGTCGTTCTTCCTCTCTCGCTCTTTTCCCTCCTCACGTTTCACTCTGTATCCAAGTCCTTCATCCAACATGGCGAGCAAGGAGATCCCAGATCGATTTATGCATCTCATGGACGGCGCTGCAGCTATGCCATCGAGGTTCCCTTTCTCTTTCCTCCTAGCACTTGCTGGATCGTCATTTGCCATGATGATGGTTTCGGCTGACGAATGTGAGTAACCTTCCTCTCGCACTCGCCATCATTCGAACTCTCACACATCAACCATTGCATTCGCTAGGGGAGAAAGAAGTGATAGAACCGATGCTGAGAATGTACTATGCCGTTGAAAGACCTCGAACCTACGCCAAGGGTGTCGTTGATGCAGTCGGTAAGTCTTCTCTTATGTGCACTCTCAGGAGAACGTCGCTGATCCCATTGATCTGTCGCATAAGATGAGAAATCGCTCGTCGAATCTTACGAAACAGGGTTGGCGGTGGCTCGCGCGCATCAAGCGATCTGGAGAGCTCATCTAGACCGAAGGTACAAGGACATCGAGACCCTTTGGAAAACGTCTACTCGAGAATTCCGTCGTGAAGGGGTTTCGTCGGCTCTCAATACCGCTCTCAAGCTGATTGGGATAGTTCCAATTCGTCTCGAGTGAGTGATCAGATTCCTCTTGACCGAATCCATTTGCTCATGCTTACTCCTCTGACAGATGCCCCGACCTTACGATATCCTCGCTCGCGGACGACAACGACGGTCGTCGGGTCATCGAAATCGCACGAACAATCGTTGCATCGGCGATCAAGTACCCGAAAGCTGACAACTACCTTTCGATCGTTTCGGAAACGTGGGACCAATACTTTCAAGTCAATCGTACGAATCGAGAAGCTGAACCGCAACTTTCTCCTTCGCACCGACATTACCGAACCTTGTCCGAGCATCGTAAGGTTTATTTCTTGCTTATGAACCCGCTCCAGAGTTGACGTCGTCTCTATCGAGAGGGCTACACAGGTCGAAACTACTTCATCGCTCTCTTTATCGGTTGTTTGTGTCATGGTCTAGTGAGTTTCTATCTTTGATTCCTTCATTATCTTATCCTGAATACTTGTTCGAGTCTAGTCGATCGATGGTACCCTCGTCAATCCGAATCAAGCGACCGTCAAACCTCGCCTGCCGAGCTTGAAGAAACTTTGGACTCGCTCAAACTCACTCGACGAAACTCCCAAGCCGTACTGGACTACATTTGCAGAGGTCGACTCGTTGGGAGTGTCAAGCTTAAGTATGATAGATCTCGATGATGATCACGAAGAGATAGCGTGTCGAAGGTGTGCAAGATTCGCTTCGGAAGTTCAAGAACTCGTCGACGAGAAGAAGGAAGACTTGTATTGTTGCTCGAGATGGTGAGTCTCTCTCTCTCTCCCTCTCTCTGTATGCGCCGCGATATAGTCAGCGGTGCTCGACTGACTCGTACTTCTGTGGAAACTGTTTAGTCGTCTCGTGGATCGAAAAGTCGGATATTGCGGTTCAGACTGTCAAAGAGAAGACTGGAAAACGGATCACAAGCAGATCTGTGGCAAGAAACTATCCGAAGTCGACCTCCCTCTACCTTCGCCACCAGGTTCCTCCGCTTCCGAACGACCACTTTCCATTCCCCTCCAACTCCAGCTTCACTCGGCTCTCTTCCCCTCCTCGAAACCTCAAGGACGCACTTACACTATCCATTTAGACCGATCTCTCACTTCGAAGCGCAGGGTTCTCACTGAAGCAGGCGAGGAAATCGACATCGTCATTCTCGACCTCGGCAAAGATTCTCGCGAAAACTTGGATCAAGCTCTCGCCTCTCGAACACTCGCCGACATTCAGAACTTTGTACACAACCTCCTCTGGGACTGGAACACGGGGCTTATGACGCAGAGAAAGAGGGAAACTATCGCTTCGCAATTGGCGGACGAATGGGACGTCGAGAAGGAAACAATGGGGAAGTGGGTCAGGGAGACGCTGGTCGAAAAAGCAGAATTCTTGGAGGAGGAGTACGTAGAGGTCGATTCAGAGGAAGAAGAGGCAGATCGCTTCGCAAGGATGGAGGAATACGACTTGTAGTAGCGAGTTACAGATGGGACAATCGACGCCCCAATCACTCTCGTGCTCGGTCTGTGTGAGTATCAAGGCTGTGTACGTACTCGGAGTCCTGTCGTGAAGCTCAGGATCGTCTTCGCGAGGGGTTTCGAACTTTAGGATGGAGTTTCCTGATCTCTTGTGAGTTTCCCTTCCTTTCATAACTTCTCAAATATCGAGCTGACAAAGCTCTTGACGGCAGACTGACGACAAACGAGAGAGTCAAAGACGACTGAAGTATCTACTCGACAGCCGATATCGCTTCTCTCTTCTCTCTCATCACCAAACCTTTCGGCTCCTTACTGCTTGCTACGCATATACAGATAGAACAATACTGTTATCGTCGTTCAAGACAGAAGTGGCTCGTCCGACGGACAATCCGCGGACGAATTCGACAACCGATTTCATCTTTCTCGATTCCTCTTTCTTCCCCCTTCCCTTCACTTGACTCCAAATCGACGACTCGGCTGACATGTCAACGCCAGTAATTCTCCCTCCATGGATGGGGGCCATGAAAGCATTGGTCAACGTCGCTCTCGGAATTCCACCCACGATTCCCTTCACGGGTACCGAAGCTATTCTCAATCCTCGCATCTGTATGCAGCAAGTCACGGAGGAGCAATGTGAGCATGTCTCCCTCTGATACATCCTTATCACGCAGGAAGACTGACTGCCGATGCTTGAAAAAGGGGAACGAGACGTGATTGAACCCCTCCTCAGGAGCAACTATAGAAGTGACTCGACGTTCAAGCATATCACGGTGAACAGTTTCGTCCGAGAAGTTGGTGAGGTTGCGGTCTCTCGGAAACAAGCGGGCGTCTACTGAACATACTCGTCTTTCTGCGGCAGATGAAGCAGTACTTGTCGAAAGTTACGAGACTGGCCTAGCGGTTACTTGTGCTCATCAACCAATCTGGCAAACTCAACTTCAGTACCGTCATCTCGACATTGAAACGCTCTGCAAGCAACGATCGGCCGAGCATCAAAGAGATGCAGTCAAAGGAGCTCTAGTTACCATGGTCACGCTGACGGCAAGCGTTCCGTTGCGACTCGAGTAAGTCTTCTCTCACTTCTCCTTCCTTGAGTCATTACTAACGCTTCGGATACTGTCAAGTAGCTGTCCAGACCTTACAATCTCTCTCCTCTGCGAAGATAATGGTCGACGCCTGATGGAGATCATTCAAACAATCATAGAGTCGGCAGTCAGATTCCCGAACTCCGACAACTATATCTCGATTGTGTCAGAAGCGTGGGATGAGATGTACGGAATTGACAGGAAAAGCGGAACTTCCGGAACAAAACTCTCAGTTGCCGAGCAACACCATCAGACGCTAGCAGAACATCGTAAGCGTCTTTCGCTGTAGCTGATTCGCTGTAAATCTTCACACTGATTCGATTCATTGGGAGAATAGGGAGGAACTATGCAATTGCGCTCTTCGTCGGTTTCCTTTGCCAAGGTTCCGTTAGTCATGTTTCACGTCTCGATATCTTTCAGCTTCAAAACCTGAGCTTTGATTCAACTTCAGGCCTACGACCGTGCTTTGATCGAACCGAATCAGCTCATCGACAAACCTCGTTTACCCAGCTCAAAACAGTACTGGTATCGTTTGAACTCGTTGGTCAACACAAATCGCCCTCTTTGGACCCATTCGATTGAACGTAACCCCTCAGCTTCATCACAACGTACCGCCTTCCTTCCCATCAACTTCGCAAGTCATGAAATCGCTTGTCGAGCCTGCGCACGATTCGCAATCGAAGTGGAGGAGCTTGTCAAAGACAGAAAGGAAAGCATGTTCTGTTGTTCGAGATGGTGAGTCCTTGCGTTGTTTTTCATCATCCTTCGAGTATCAAGTGGACCACTAACAAACTTACAAACCACAGCAATCGCAAGAACCGCCAAGTCGCATACTGCTCTCCGGACTGCCAAGCGCGTGATTGGACCGCTCATCGACTGATCTGCGGGAAGAAGCTCTCGAACGTCAATTTACCAAAGCCACTCCCTCTTTCCCCCTCACACCGCTTCATGTCGACTCCTTTACGCCTTCAGCTCTACCCTTTCCCCGATACCCTCGACTGCGTCTACAGATTCAAAATTGCAGTCTCTCAGACTTCGGCGCGCGCACTCGAGGAACCCCATCGCCAGCTCATCGATATCATTATGTTCAAGACGGACTCGACCGGTCGCGAACTTCTCGACAAAGCCGTCGCTTCCCGAGACCTCGACGACATTCATTCTTTCTTCGAATATATCATATTGACCAACAATTTGAGACCTTTCAGTCGGGAGACGAGGGAGATCATCACTTCGCAGATCGCGCATGAATGGGATATCGACGCCGGGGCTGTTCGAGAATGTATTGTCGCATCGATGGAGGAAAGAGCAAAGGGTCTAGGAGGGAAGGAGACGGAAATCTCGGCTGAACAGGAGGAGATGGAGAGAATCGTTCAAACTACCGAGTCAACCAGATTTGAGGACCCCGGACGCTTGAAGTAGTACAACATTGTCATACATATCTGCCAATCCTTCCTTGCTCTCCCAGCACAGCATATTTCGAGCGATCGAAGTCTCTTTCAGTGCGAAATGAGTTATAGAATCAAACCGGAAAAATTGGGTTTCTCGCCCTCGATTGCGGCAAGCTGTCGAAGCTCTCTTGAAGCCAGCCATATGATAGAGCGCCCAGAACGTCTCGTCGACGCCGACCTCGCCAAAGAGCGTGTCGAAAGAAGTTCGCAGAAATCCGAGGCGATCACTGGCGTTGGCGTTGTCGATCGTGTATCAAGTGTTCTCCCGCCCGTATACAGCCGAGTCCATCTATCAGTCCATCTAGAAAAGGGACGGGGAGGAAGACAATGGAAATGCAAGAGGTTAACGAAACTTTCGAAATCATAACTGCGAAGCTCTCCTTTATGCAACTCACCTCGAACTTCAAACCTCCTGTCATGCCTGAGAAATCACTCCAATCACCTTCACAAGACGACCATCCCTCTCCCCTATCACTCAATTCCCCTCATCACCCTTCCAACTCCATCTCCCACCTCGAATCACGACATGGCTAGAGGACGTAGAAGACTAGAGAAGCGCCCAAATCAACTCGATACCTACCAGCAAACCATAGCTACACGCGTGCACCGTCCAACCTGCATTCCACTCCAAAAACTTCGAGGTTTGAATCGTTCAAACTTGAAATTCATCCCTACTCCTGAAGATGGACTACCCTTCTCGTTACTGGACGCTGCCGAATGTCCAGATACTTGTCGCAAGCTCTTAGAATGCAACAATGAACGTTGGGAGGAGGTGCAACAAAGACTCATCGAAGTTCAGTATAACTCGGGTTTACGTATGGTAGAGATGGTTGTTAATCATTCTGAGCGACTTCGTAAGTCTCTCTCAAGACGCGCAAACATCAAAAGCTGACCAGTTTACATCGACAGACGAAGCGAATCTCATCAAAACTTACGAATACGGTCTTTGGACGGCGAGAGCACACGCTGGAATCGCAGAAGTAGCTGCTCGAGCGAATGCATTTATGATCGGAGCGATGTGGACAAGACTCAAGGATCGCCACAAGAGGAAACTTTGGTTGGCGGCGATGTATTTTGGTGTCAAGATGCACTTGTCCTCAGGATATCGAACTTCGTACGTGTCTCTACTTCCACTCGCACTAACATTACTGTATCTTTGCTGATCAAATTGTTGATACATCACGCAGAGCTCCAGAGTTCAATGTCGACCTCTTCTGTGCCAACNGAGGACGATACTTCATCGATTTACTCCAGCACATCGTTCGCTCTGGAATCGAGTGTAAACGTACAGATACATATTACCCGATTAAATCAACCTCGGGATTATACGAGAAGCATGCGAGTTTCGAGGCACCAAATTCGAGACTTCCTTATTCACGAGCTCAGAGATTGACTCTGTTGGAGTCGCAACACTGTCAGTCTCCTGCTTCGTCGGTATCCCTGCAGCCGAGATCCAACTGACCTCCCTCATGTTTATTTGCAGTACGCAACCTCTTCGTAGCCTCTGTCGTTGGCTCAATTCTCGGCTATTTGGGATTCCCAGGTTGGTTCGACAAAGTCCGATGTGTCCGAGCCGCCGCCCCTCACGTCGCAGCAGTGGATGGAGCTCTCCCGCTAGAGCTATCCGACTGCTCGACCTACTCAACATCAAGTCGAGAACTTGCAGAGGCAATGGACGAACCATTACAAGAAGATTTCATGAGAAAGAGTTTAGAAGATCTAGAGGCGGAGAAGGCGGTTTATCGGGAGCATTGTCGATGTTGCACGAGGTTCGTTGAACAAGTTCCGGAACTTGTCGCGGAACGTCGAGGTCTTCTTCATTGCTCGAAANGGTGAGTTTGCTTTCTTTATTTACTTCTCGGATCCGCTCGAGTCAATACTGACTGTATCTCGCGTACTCCCCTAATCTCTACCTCACTTCTTACTGTCTCCTTCATCTATCATGCCCACTCCACGTCATGTAGTCTCAAGATCGACCCTCCTCGAAAAGTCGGTTATTGCAGCACTGCCTGTCAGCTCTACGATTGGAAGTTTGGAGATCACAAAGTCCATTGTGGATTACTCTTTGCCGACGCTGGACTACCCTTTCACATTCTCGTACCGGCTCCCGAAACTCTTCCTCTCTCCGTTTCCCTCCAATCGATACTCGTTCAAATCGATTCGAACTTCACCAACCTCCACGCACCACCCATTCCTCCTCGATACCCTTATCGTACTCCCAAAGTGAACATGACCGACGACGACGGCAACCTGGTAGCGCACCCGATCGCTGAGGTGATTTCGACAAAGCAAGATCTACGTCGATTGTTTCTCGAAGCAGGTCGTTCGAGGGAGGTGGTCGCCATCCGTCGCTTCGTCGTCGCTAGTGGTCCTCTTTTGATGGATGAAGAGCTTGTGACATGGAACTCGCTCCCTCAAATGTTGGCTTCCGATTGGGATTTGAGTGAGGAAATGATGTCGGAATGGTTGAACGAGGGAGTCAGTATCGGTTGTTAGTCTTGATTTGTATCTCGAGTGTCGTCGTCTGTCATTGTATTGGAGTCAAGATTGTCTGTACGTCTTCTGCTTGATTTGGGAGAGAGTTGCGAAGGTTTCGAAAATTCGAATTCTTTCGTTTTTTCGACGATTGGCTAGCTGAGAAGTGCTCTCCTGCCTCCTTCTGGACGAACGTGGATCAAGCGAATACACGACTTCTCTTTCGGAAGTTTGGAAGTTTCGAAAATCTCGAAACGCGAGGTCGCGACCAACTCTTCCTCACTTCACCTACAAACGTCGACGCACTACATCCAAACAGTAGCGCGCGCCTGGTAAGGCCCAGCTATCTCGATTGCATCGCTCGCTCGCCCTTCACGACTCCACTCTTTCAACAAAACACGATCCCTTCATTTCCCCCTCGTCCCAGTCTCGACTCGAATACTCTAGTTGAACCACCTCTTACGACTCTCAAGAGACTACTACACTCAATAGAGCGCGTGCAATCACCACCTACACCTCTCCTTTACTCGATTTGAAGTCGGAGATTCCGCTCACTCATTGAACTAAGGAACTTTAAAAGGTCAGTGTGATCTTCCCTTCGTGTTGCACGAGCCTACACAATAGAAGCTGACTTGTATAGTATTGAACAGCTCCTTTTTCCTTTCCTTGCCAACTCTCAACCCATCTCCCTTGCTCCCTCCTCTTCCTTTCTAATTCTCGGGTTTCCATTCCTCCCATGTCTCGACCGCCTTACCTGAATCCAAGTGGAGCCGGTTACTCAAACATTGACCGACACGATCCACAATCTCCACAATACGCCGTTCACCCTCAACATCAACAACAACCACCAAATCCATTTTACGATGGACGGCACTCTCCGAGGGAACGATATGATAGTGGTTCGAGCGGGGAGCAACACGAGACTGCACAGGGTGTCATGAATGGTCAAATCGGAGCTGGATATGGACCTTACGCTTACAACGGACCTCAGCAACAAGGAACTCCTTTAAGCCCAAGTATGCAATCCCTTCAAAATCGTTACAGCGCTCGCAATTCGAACCTACCGAGCCCCTTCGCGAACCTCAATCAACCTCCTTCTTCATCTGGTCACTCGGGACAAGCGACTCCTCGGATGTCATCTCGAAATATGGCGGCGACAGCAGCTGGAGGAGGAGCTTCTGCACCTCTCGTCGCAGGACCAACCCGACACGCTCCAGTTTTCACCGCTCGAGATGCAGAACTAGACGACAAACTACACAATCCTTCCCCTTCCGACAAGTACGACGATAAAGTGTCTTGTACAGCTTTCTCACTTCGAGGTTGGCTCAACGTCGCAGGAATCCTCTTCCTCGTTGCCGGTCTCATCGTCCTCTTCGCTGGTTACCCAATCATTCAATGGGCTCAGAGTCACGCCGCAAAGACTTACGGAGCTTACAACATCGGAGGAATCAACGCGACTGGACAAGTACCGAATATTCCAGGTTTACCGAGTTTGATCGACAAGGATACGCCGGAGGATAGGTTGACGAGAACGGGTTTCGATGGAGAGAAGTACGTGTTGGTGTTCTCGGATGAGGTGAGTTTCCACTTCTGATCTTTTTGGTCGAGATTCGTCGGAAAGCTAAACTCGCTTCTATTTCAATCAGTTCAACACGGAGGGAAGAACGTTCTGGCCTGGAGATGATCCATTCTGGGAAGCTGTCGATGTGAGTCTCGACGCACTCTCTCGACGCACTCTCTCATCTACCTTTTGAATCGTCGTTCTGATCTGGTACCGCTTCTTTTCCGTTCTCCCTCTCTGCCTTCGCTTTCCTACAGCTTCACTACTGGGCTACGGGAGATTACGAATGGTACGATCCTGATGCTGCAACGACAGAAGACGGTAACTTGGTGAGTTCCAGCTCTCGCTTCTCTCGTATCCATGTCATATCGACCTGATCCTCCGCCCTCGCAGGTCTTGACTATCACTCAAGAACCGATACACGACCTCAACTTCCGATCTGGAATGCTTCAATCGTTAGTTTCTCCTCTTCCTTCACCCTTAGAGCAGCTGAAAACTGATCGACGACGACGATTAATTTGGAAAAGGTGGAACAAATTCTGCTTCACCGGAGGTTACATCGAGGTCAACATCTCACTACCTGGAAGTAACAACATCGGAGGATTCTGGCCTGGGTAAGCTCTTTCTTCTCGCTCATTCGAGAGTTCTAACTGATCTCCTTCGTCTGTAGTGCTTGGACGATGGGTAATCTCGGTCGGGCAGGATATGGAGCTACTACTCATGGAACATGGCCATAGTGAGTCGAGGGACTTGATTCAGCTTCCGACGAGAGCTCTTGAAACTGACCTCTCTCGCTTCTCTCGCAGCTCTTACTCGTCATGCGATTCCGGTACTCTCGATGGTCAACTTGATCCTGATGGTGAAGGACCTGCTGGAGCCCTCAATTCGGGTGAGAAAGGTGGTCGATTATCGTATCTTCCCGGTCAACGACTTTCGTACGTTTCCTTAGTTTCGACAAAACCTCTTTCGCTCGTTCACTAATGTCCGATCTCGTGGTCTTGTATAGAGCTTGTACTTGCTCAGGAGAAGATCATCCAGGACCAAGGGGTGTAGGAAGAGGAGCGCCCGAAATCGATATCATCGAAGCGTGCGTTTCCTCTCTTTCTTTCTTCAACATGACGCCTTGCTAACACTTCTCTGTCGCCTCTCACAGTCAAGTCGAGTGGACAGGTACAGAACTTGTCGGTGCTGTCTCACAATCAGCTCAATTCGCTCCTTTCGATTACGGGTACGAGATCAAGAATACGACTCCTTATGTCGTCGTCCACAGTCCAGACGTTACTAAGCTGAATACATACACGGTGAGTCTGTCTCGGTATCTTTCCCTCGCAAGAGTCCGTGAGACTGACAACGGTTGAGTTTGATAGGGAGGTATCTATCAACAAGCTTGTTCAGCCGTTACTGAAACTCCTCGAGATGCTTATCAACATGATGGAGGAGGGTTCTCGACCGTGAGTTCACTCTATGATGAACACTCGCTTTCTATGGCTTTCGACTGACTTTGGATCCTCGTTGGCAGTACGGTTGGGAATCAAACCCAGGAGAAAACGATGGATACGTTACATGGCAAACTGACGGTGAACCAAACTGGACCCTCAATGCTGGAGCTGTAGGGCCCAACGCTCGAAGTGGTGTCGGACAACGTCTCATGTGAGTCGAGAAGCATTCTAGGCTGATCCGAAACCTCAGCCTCATAGTCTTTTCTTGTGTCCACAGCTCTGAGGAACCCATGTCGATCATCCTCAATTTGGGTATCTCTGACTCTTTCCAAAGGATCAACTACGCTGAACTCGTCTACCCTGGAAAGATGTTGATCGATTATGTTCGAGTACGTTTCGAAGGTCTCTTAAGTCTCTCGTGACCTCTCGCTCATTCGCTGCTTTTCTAGGTGTATCAACGAGAAGGATCGGAGAACGTCGGATGCGATCCTCCGAAGATGCCAACAGCTGATTACATTCAGAAGTGAGTTCACTTCTCCTCGTTTTCCTCGAAAGCTAAAGCTGATCTTTTCTTGCTCCTTGTTCGCGTTTAGACATATCAATGCTTATACCAAGTGAGTGCCTCGTCTTCTGCTTCATTGCCTCGAGTCCGTACTGACAATGTCTCTTCTTTGCAGCCCGAATTTGACCACTTGGGATGCAGCAGGATACAGTTTCCCGAAGAACTCGCTGACAGGATGTTAATCGAGTCGACCTTATACCCCCACCATCTCGACACTATGTTCATCGTCCCTCTCACTCTCTCTTATATATCCTTATCTTCATCCCGTCGTCTCTTTCATCGTTTTCGCAGACACTTTCGCTCTTTCACCTCATTTTTCATCTTTATTATCCTTCTTTCGTTCATTTCTTGTTTGAGTAACACACTTGTATGCATTATTGTCAAGCTCACGACCTCCCTCACGCACTTCGAGAGTCGAAAGGAAGCCGTTTGAAACCTGCGAAGGCTCCTGATCAATTAAACTTGCGAAATTTCTGGGCTAAGGAATTCCCTTCACCCCCTTCGACTCTTCGCTCCTTTCATTCGCTCACTCTCCATCGCTTTTCCAGCAGCGAACAACCTCAAGAAAGTCTTGAAGCTCGAACGACTGCGAACAAACTCTGAAGAGAACCCTCAAATTCAACTTCTTCATCAAACTCGACTAGTCTCAGACGCGAATACCTCCTCACTTCGACTCGTTACGATTCAAACAAGATGTCAGGACCATATGGAACTGCCAACGAGTGAGTCGCGCTTTCTCTTACACGCTCAACAAGGGTTAGAGAGGGAGTTCTCCTGATCAATAATCGTTCGAGGAACCCCTGAAATTGTAACCAAGACCTAACGCTCACCGCTGCTCTGTGTAGTGCCTATCCACCTCAATCATCGCGTACAGGTTTAGCTCAAGGTGGAAACAACGAGAAATATGGTAGTGGCGCACCTCCCGTTGGTAAAGGAGGAAAAAGTCGAAAGAAGTTATGGATCATCATTGGAGCTATCATTGCTGCTATCGTCATCTTGGGAGCTGTATTAGGTGGTGTACTAGGTTCGAGAGCCGCAAACTCGGGTGGAAACAAGAGTAACGCAGTTTCTTCGTCGAACGATAATTCCGGAAGCAACTCTGGCAACTCAAACTCAAACTCGAACAACAACAACAATGGAGGTTCGTCAGGAGGTAGCACGACTAACAATGGTGCCGTCGTTGGTAACACCTTTACTACGGTCGATTTACCAGCTTGGAGTGAGTGATTTTAATCTCGTTTCGGCCTCTGACCACTCCGAGATCCTCGCTGACCCCCCAGCGTCTCAGATTGGGCTCAGAACAAGTCATTGGGAATGTGTCTTGGTATGTTCGGTCTCTCTGCTTCAGTGGACGCGAAAGATTTCGAGTCTTGCGAAAAATTCTCTAATCTTTTACTTGTCACTCAGGATCTTGGCTCATCATTGAAAAGTGGATGGTAGTAAGTCTTGGATCTTCCTCTCGAGACCGTAGCGGTCTCCGCTGATTCTCGTTCTTTCTCACAGCCCGATTGGTTCAACGAAACCGTCAACGCTGTTCAACCTGGATCTGGTGCTACTACTCTCGATGAATGGTCTATGTGGTGCGCAGTATCATGTCATTCAGCCTAGCAGAGTAGCTTGAAAGCTGATTTGCTGTAATTTGCACAGTGAACTTCTTGGTCAAGAACGATGCGAAACTGCGTGAGTCAATTTCCGAACGTAAGCAGTACGTGATTCGATACTGACGATTTTGTCCTCCTCACAGTCTCGTCCAACACATGGAGACTTTCGTTACTGAAGACGACATCCAAAGCCTTTACGACAATGTGAGTTTTTTCAGGTTTTCTCTCTCCCTCAACCCATGCTGACGTTTCCCGCTCTCTAGGGTATCAACCAACTTCGAATCCCTACTGGTTACTGGGCTTGGATCCCTACTCTCGAGGGAGAACCTTACTTGAACCGAACCGATATTTACCAATACTACATCAACCGAGTCCTCTCATGGGCTTACGATCGTGGAATGTATGCCAGTACGTTCTTAAGCTCTCTCCTTTACCCTGTGAATCGATGTTGAATCCTCTTTATCTCTCTCGCAGTTCTCGACATGCACGGAGTTCCCGGATCTCAGAATGGAGAACAATCCTCCGGTCACCTTACTACTACTCCTTCCTTCTTCGGTGGTGATGCAAACACCGTCAGTCAAGTTCGAAGTGACGAGATGATCAAGGCTGTTATCCAATTCGTCGAGACTTCTCCTTACCGTTCCGTAATCACTGGTATCGAGGTGGGTCTTCGGCTTCTCCCTATTCGATGCGAACTCGACAGCTGATACCTTTTCGACTCTTCTAGCCCGTTAACGAACCTCGACCTTACACCGACCAACAACTTCAACAACTCGAGGATTACTTTGAACGATCTTACCAAGCCATTCAAGCTTCCTCTTGGCCAGTCGCGACCATCATCACTGAAGGTTACACGAACTTGACCTATTGGTATGGTGAGTGCAGAGCTGTTCTCATCATCCGCCTTATTTGAGCTCACGGTGTTCTCGATGCTTTCACTCACAGATTTCGCTGCGAAACACGCTACTACTCCCGCTTCTCTCGTCATGGTCGATCACCCTTACCCGTGAGTCTATTGTGTTCTCCATATTCGATGCGTCGCCAACATGTTTGTTTCGTAATCGTGTAGCGGCAACTTCCCTCCTCAAAACAACTCGTGAGTTTCAAGAGTTTTTCAGTGTCTCGAGCAAAAGATACTGAACTTTTGCGTCGAATCTCACAGCGCCGACATCCTCTCTCAAGTTTGCGCTGCCGGTCAACGATACCTCAACTACCCTATCCCAATTTGTATCGATGAATGGAGTGTAAGCCCTAATTCTGCCGTTTTGTCGCAACTGATTGCTGATCTCTATGACTTTTTCCAGATCTACACTGGTGTCAAGGATCAAGCTTTCGAGAAGGCGTTCTATGAGCAACAACTCGTCACTTGGGCTTGGTCTGCCGGAGGTTTCTACTGGAGTTACAAACTTCAAACCTCTCAACAAGATTTAGCGAACGGTATCGATTACAGTCAAGTACGCTCTCTTCTCCCTTCTCCCCTCCTCTAATCTCATCACTAACCGCTAGCTCCTTCATAGTACTCCTGGTCGACTCTCCTCGCAAACTCTTCATCAACCCTCCCCAAACCTTCCGACTACGGAATCAACGGAACGACGACCGATGGCAACGCCGCCGCATTCATCTCTGCCCTTCAAGGAGAACTCACTTCTTCTTGTGGAAACGTCCCTTCGAACGCCGCTCCTTACTCGAACGGTTCTTTCGAAGTCTCGCAATGGACCGCCGAACAGAACGTGAGGAGTCAAGAACAGGGCAAGACGATGACTGGTACTAGTACTAGTTTGTCCCTTCCTACTGCTAGTGCGACAGCGACTTCAAGGGCAAAAAGACTCGTAAAAAGGTCTTTCTAAACTCACTCTCTCGCTCTTATTCTGTATCCTTATTCTTCGAAATCCCTTTCCCTCTCTATCTCATCTCATTCTTTCGTATACCCTCTCTCTTTTACTATTCCACTCCTCAACCTTTCCCTCCTTTCGTTCCTCGTTCCCAAGCTATTGTTTCCAACTATTCCTTTCTATCTATCTTTCCCGAAGCAATAGACACTCCTTCAAAACATTCTCTGCTTTGTCGGTCGCTCAGATACATTGAGAGAGTGAGAAAGCGATCAAAGAGGGTACTCATTGACACATCTTCAAACGCTAGAGGAAACAAAAAAAAAATTGGTAAAAAAAGAAAATGGGATGTAAAAAGCGGGAGAAGTGAAGCATGGGAAGAGTAGCCGATCAGAAGACTCTTCCTCTGAGTACGACCCGTCCCTAGATATTGCGATTTGGTTTGGTTTGGAATCGCTTTGTGATTCGATAGGAGGAGGAGGACGAAAAAAGGTTGTTTTCCCCCAGTAAAAACGTTTACTCAGTCAAGAGGACGTTGATTCGGGGGGTTTGAGTGGATGTGATGGAACAGGTAAAGGGGCGACGAGTGTTGACAACAAGGAGGAGAAGACAGGGAGAGAGAGAGGAAAAGAGTTTGTTTTTTGGTTTCTGCTTAGGGTTTTCTTCGGGACGAACGAGTGGGAGAACAGAAGAAAGGCTGGGAGCAAAAGGTGGAAGAGGGGAGGGAGGGAGGGTATTATCGATGACGAAGATTTGGATGGAGAAGGGAAGTAAAGCGAAAAAACGACGATTCGTGGATTTGATTCTGGGTTGGAATGATTCTGGGGGTTTGATGCGAAAGAGACCAGAAAGTCTGACGGAAGGGTATAGTATCGTAGACAGTTGACGATTGACGATTGAAGCGGAAAGTCGAGTGAAAGGAAGGTTTTAGGGTTTGCGGTACTCGTTCAAGACTGGGTAAATTTGTTGGAAAGCTTGATAGATCTCCTCACGGAACTGTTCAACTCGCGAAACCTTCATC
>JGI24890J29729_1000826_pt1 | contig 16658 bp, 29 predicted proteins | sample FreactcultureFD7_FD_29729 | JGI IMG/M metagenome (IMG submission 29729)
CACCTAACTGGGTTGTAGATGCAGTAGCAAGTCCGATAGTACCACTTGAATTACTAATACCACTTGTTGCAACTGCTGGGATAATAACACCACCTAATACTGATGTTGATGCTGCTGGCGAGGTATATGTTTTAATCGTTGCTGCGGTAAGTTTATAATTCTGCCCCCCATCTACTGCGAGAACTAATGTTGAATCACTTACTGTTGAGAGAGAAGTTAATGCTGAAATTTTTGTACCTGACATATATTAATCCGTTTGGAAGAGACTACTATTTTCTTATAATAAACCCAGTTGTATTATTTATGTTAAATACACCATGATAGACAAAGCCCCATTTAATGACCTTATTCGAACATTAAAGGATAACGGAAAGTATCGTGTGTTTAATGATATTCTCCGAGAAAATGGTAGGTTCCCTAATGCTATCTGGTATGGTCCTTATGCTATTAAAAACATTGTTAACTGGTGTAGCAATGATTATTTAGGTATGGGACAACATAAAGTAGTATTAGATGCTATGCGTACTGCTTTAGATATGACAGGTGCAGGTTCGGGCGGCACTAGAAATATTTCAGGTACCACGCACTATCATGTTGCATTAGAGCATGAAATAGCAACACTTCATAGTAAGGAAAGATCGTTATTATTCACTAGTGCGTATGTTGCAAATGAGTGGACATTAATCGCATTATCTAAGATTATACCGAATATTCATTTTATTAGCGACAAGAAAAATCACAACTCTATTATAATAGGATTACGACATAGCGGCGCAAAACGAAGTATCTTCCAACATAATGATATGGAAGATTTAGAAAAATGCTTAATTACAGCAACAGCACAACATCAAACACCATGTATTGTATTTGAATCCGTTTATTCGATGGATGGGGATGTGAGCATGATCAAGGAGATATGTGAGTTGGCCGATAAATATGATGCTATCACATACATTGATGAAGTACATGCAGTAGGACTCTATGGCAAGCATGGTGCAGGCAAGTTAGAAGAACTTGATTTACAAGGAAGGGTCGACATAGTCAACGGAACCCTAGGTAAGGCCTTTGGAGTCCAGGGCGGTTACATTGCTGCCGATGCAGTTGTAATTGATGCAATTCGATCGGTAGCAGCAGGGTTTATTTTTACAACATCAATGAGCCCTGTTACATGTGCAGGAGCTTTAGCCGCAATTAAATATCTTAAGGAGCATGGAGAGCTTAGGGATAAGCATCAAGAACGTGCTCGGAAACTTAAACATTGTTTAGAAAAGGCAGGATTGCCTGTAATGCCGAGTACAACTCATATCGTTCCTATATTAGTAGGTGACGCTAAGAAATGTAAAGAAATGAGTGATAGGTTACTAAACGAGTTTGATTTATATTCACAAGCGATAAATTTTCCAACAGTTCCAGAAGGAACGGAGCGGTTACGATTTGCACCTACTCCGTTTCATGATGATGGTATGATTGAAGATCTTGTTAATGCATTGCTAATAGTGTTTGATTATTGAATCACCAACCACTCTGTAACATCAAAGTACTCTTCAATTCTAACTGCTTGACTTTCAGTTAATTGAGGCATAAAGTTAATACCTGTATATTTTTCAATTTCCCTAATGCTAGTTGCGTAATTAGGCAATTCCTTTACAACAGCTGGTGCATTTGGAAATAAGAAAGCAACACCTTTACCTTGTTTATCGACAATTATTTTCCATAAATGAGTCGGAACACCAACATGATGAGTACCGATAGTAAGATATCCTGGGTTGTAAATTGTTCCACTAATTACATATAAATCCTTTCCTTCCTTAACTAAGTTACGAACAACAATTTCTAACTGTCTCCAGATTCCTCTATTATTATTCGGATTTTGTGGGACCATGTTAGAAAGGAAAAAACTTTCGCTCATTACTGCGGGATTTTGAGTATTATCTGCGGCTGAAGCCATATGCCCTCTGTCATAGGGATGTCCTGAATAGTCCGATAGTTGTGATTGATATTCAACTGGAATTCCAGGGTCGGCTCGAAAGTCGTCGGCGCGTTTCGCCGGCCCCGTAATTGATTCTAATGTAATGTGTTCAACAACATATTCAGCAGTCTTTGTATCAGTTCTATAATTTAACGCATAGTTCTGCTTACAAAGATAAATGGTATTTGGTTGTTGGCTAACCGGTGCGCCACGCAAAGTAAACTGTGGGCAAAGATCGTCGATTGGATTTGCTAATACCGTAAATGGCACTAACAATAAAAATAGAAACTTGTTCATAAACGCTCCTAAGTTAACAGCGTATTTATTTGAACCAACCTATCTTTTCACCATTGGCAATTCGTCGCTCGTATTCCTCTATAGAAGATGGGAATTTCCATCCCCACACAGCAACTAATGCCATAAAGACTGCTGTGCTAATAATTCCGATAGGTTTAATATTAGATGCCCACATCATTCCTAGACTTATCATCATCATCCAAATCATGGCAAATTTAAAACGCTGTGGAAATACTCGATGTTCGGTCCAATTAGTTAAAAACGGCCCGAACAGTTTGTGATTGTAAAGCCAGGCATGCATTGCCGGACTGCCTTTAGAAAAGCAATAGGCAGCAAAAACTACAAAGATTGAGAATGGTATACCCGGAGTCACGACTCCCACATAGGCCATCCCTAAACTAAGTAGTCCTGCTACTTTCCAAAGAACCTTATACATGTCTTGCTACGTAAGGTTCCCAAGTATGGTGCCTAATATTAAAAGGCATCATCTTACGCTTACTGACAAGTTCCCAATAGTCCGGCCTGTACGGCTTACGACGAGGAACAATCTTATGGTTGTCACCCTTGTTAGCATTACAGGTTTGACATGCTACTACAATATTATCAAAAGTAGTCTTACCGCCCTTTGAAATCGGTAGTACGTGATCCATGGTGAACGTATTAAGTGTAAGTTTAACACTACAATATTGGCAAGAACATTCGTCACGCAAGAAGATGTTTTGCTTACTAAAGCGAACTGTGGTTTTGCATTTCATGAACGTGTTAAGCATTAATACTGAAGGTACAAGGGTTTGCCAATTAGCGGATCTCACAATCCAATTATCGTACCATTCGAGAACCGACGCTTTCTCGAGTACCATGTATTTTATAGCGTCTTGCCAAGAGATAACACTCAACGGTAGGTAGCTAACTGGTTGTGCGTCTGCATTGAGCAGAAGTGTATGACCATTCATGCTTGTATCTCTTATTATAGTATTTACGACTTTTAATTTTACAATTAGATTAAACGATTATAAAATAGTTTGCGCAAATTCGAGTCCAGCATGATCAATAGCTGCGACCCATTGATCATTATTATCTGACCCAAAAATAAGATCTAGGTTAGTTGTTGTAGCAGTACACCAACTGGTTGCATGACACCACGGTGGATCGCCTTTGATTTCGGCTTGAAGTTGTGACGGTCCCCATCCACACATACCTAAAAAGATACGCCATTGTGAAGGGCTGTCGCCCATTGCTAGTCTCGGCAAAATATCTTCTGCTGAACTAACGGAAAAGAAGTTGTTAATTCTTAACGTATTTTTGCATGCCCAATCATTAGTGTGTAAAAAACTTAAACTTTTAACATTAACAGGCCCTCCCTGATAAATGTATCCGTCGTAGTCTAATACATAACCTAATTGATCTCCAAATTCTCTGATTGAAAGCTGACTTCGTTTATTCAACACAACACCAACAGTTCCATGACTATGATTTTCTGTGATGGTAATAACAGTCTTATACCAAAAGTTGCCATTGACTGCCGGGGGCGCTATTAATAGATTTCCAATTAAATTCATAAAATTATGCGATGTTTCCTAATGAGGCTGCTCTTGACTGTGCCACTACATATTTGTTTGCAGGAACTTCGAAATGAATAGTCCACCACTTCGATGCGTCTTGCGGCCTTGCAAATCTTGTTCGAACATATTGTTGCCCTGCTGGTTCTGACAATGCAAAATCAACCTGTCCCTGCCAATCAGTTCTCCAATCATCTCCTACGTACTTAACCATGTTAGCAAACCGACCGGCATGATGTTGAAACAATCCACCGCTTGTATTGTTATCCCCAAGAACCCCTGCTCTAAACCCAGACTCACCGGAAATATTGGCTAATATCCCTGCAACATGGTTATCATCTAATCCTTTTGTTTTTAGATATGATGATACCTGGGATGGCGACACTGTTGCTCCTTTTCCTGATTTGATTGTGGCACTCGATGCGGAACTAATATTTGAACCAGTGATAAAATTACCTAATGCTGCATATGTTGACGATGATGCGTGAATCTTATCGGCAGCAGACTGACCTCTATTTAAATCATAAACAGCAGAAACTTTAGATCTAACCTGATTATATATTGCTATTCTAACCGCTTCATTTCGTTCAGCAGTTTCTTTAACATTGCCGGTCGGAAATAAAACAAAATAGACTTTTAACTTGTCGGCCAATGCGCGATCTACAATAGAACTTACACGATTTGCAATTTGTTCCGGAGAATCATTGGTTCCGGTCGCATCATTATGTCCTAGAGACAATGCGATTGTGCTACCTGGAGGAATATTGTTAAGAGTTGACATAGAAAAATCTGTAGACTTAAGACCTTTTTTTCCTAAATTTTTCCAACCCGAGCTACTCGATGAAATGCCTTCAGCATGACTATCCCCGACAGCATAAAACCCCGGCTGAGTATCCTCTACGATTCTAAACTCATTAAATCTCATAATTTTTCCTTTATGATATTTATCGATTTACAATTGTCGAAATGCCATTTGAAGGTCCACCTCCAGTTTTCCCGCAGGTCGGACAAGTTATCTTAGGTTTAGGATCCTTGCTTGCCTTTTTTCTTAATTTTTGTAAAGTTTCTTCAGATTTTATTTATCTATTCGCCGTAATCTGGAAGAGGTCCGCCGTATTTTTTACCTTTAATTCTACGCCCTCCGACCTTGACCCGACTCTTTTTTGTTTTACCTAACTTATGACTCTTGTTTCCATCGCGGGCCCGTAATCCTTGTGACTTACAACTAGCTAATTGACTAGCACCTAACTCCGTATCCGGTTTAGAGCCAATGCATAATTTACGTGGTGCTTTTCCTCTTTCGTCTAGATCAATATTTTCCTTTTTAGGTTCCCACCAAGTACCTTTACCAAAGTAAACATCTGCTTTACGCTTAATTGACCTCGAAGTTGAACCACTAGTGTCATAGATTATTAAACCAATCTTCCCACTTTTAAGTTGTTTTAACCCTATAGCTTTTGCTGTGCTAATTTGATCTTCGGGAACATTATAGAAATAAATGCCCTGCATTATCGGTTTAGTATCGATCTCTTCCTTTTGACCATAATGTTTTGCATCTTGGTCAGCACTTTTATCCGCCTGTCGCAATTCTTCGCCACGCTTGATAATAGCATCGTCTTTAAACCGATCAATTGGAGTATGCCCTCTCTCTGGGCGACTACCTTTCCTTGTTGGACGTTTAGGGCTTGTGCCGAATTCTGCTTCGTTAATAAAATCTGTTGCTCTCATATCGTTATCCTAATTTACCAAATACCGTCTTACCGATGACCTTACCGCCGGCTTTTTTTAATTTCTTTAAGAAACTTAGGTCAGTTCCTTTGCCATATGCTTTTTCATTTGCTGCGGTAAAGTTAACAAGATCTTTTGGAACTTTTGGTAATATTTTTGCAGCGGCCTGTAGAATTCTTGTTAAATGATCGCCTTGTGGACCTTGCACAAAATTCGTCGATTGAGATCTTTCTCCCGGAACACCCGACACTGATTGAAACTGATTCGGGCTCGATAAAACCGAACTCACATTTGATCCTCCGAACCCGCCTGTTCTAGCTCTATTTAAAATGGTCCCCATAATATGCGCGTCTTCTTGTGCGTTGTGTGACGACTCTGCAAAAGTTGCTCTAATTAAATGATCCCACTCCATGGCAGTCATAGTTCTACCAAGAAAGGCATCTGCCGACATCTTTGCATTTGCCATTAACCTAGGATTAACCGCGGGCAACAAAGGAAGATCTGCCGGGATAGTTATTCTTGTTGGCTTTTTAGGGTGATTTGATTGTGCAATCGGGCCCAGTAAATCAGGACGCTTCGTTTTGATCAATTCCATCGCTTGCTGGTTATTTAATTGTTGGGGGACCGCAACAAGGTTACCGTTTGGCAATGTTAGAAATCTATAACCAGGAGGTGGAGGCTCTTCAGCCGAGAGAGCAGCAGTAGACGGTGTTATAGAGCCTGCTTGAGGTGCAGCAGCTGATGCTTTTTGTGGAGCAGCAGTATTGTATCCCTGTTGTGTTAACAATCCGAGAATTTGTTGGTCATTATACTTTTGCCGGATAGTGGTAGGAATTTGGATTGTATTCCCACCGGGTACGGTGAATAGTGAATATCCTGGCTGTAATTCTGTTTGAGCAGTAGCTTCTGTAAAAAATTCTTTAAATCGCATTTTATATTTATCGTTCGAGTTCTAACCATTCGTATACATTCAGCCATTTACGTTTTCCAATTGTTTCTTTCAACTGAGTAAGATCTGCGCATACCTTAAATCTAATCTTACCTTGTTCTTTATATAGGCTTGAACTAAAGACCACTGGTACATTTTCTTGTTCTGCGATTTCTTCGGCAATGTCGAGCAAACTGTGCGTTAGTCCCGAACCGACATTCCAAATGCCTGACCCATTAACTTCTTTAATGAAATCGACATGCAATCTACAAACATCACCTACCCATGTCCAATCCCATTTAATGTATTCGGCATTAACACATACTGTAATCTTATTGTTATATCTAGCCTGTTCCCGCCATATATGAATTAGATTAGCATGCGAACCTCGTAAATGCATCCACTTGCCATATACATTGAAATATCTAAACCCCTGGACATACATTTTATGTTCTTGCTGAAAGACCCACCGATCAAACATATACTTTGACCAAGCATATGGCGTTTGTGGAGTACACAACCCAATTTCGGAAAAGTTAGGTCCTGCTCCGTAAACAGCATTGCTACTTGCATATTGTAAATGAACTTCGTTAAGTTGGCATTCGTGAAACAACCATTGACTAAAATCTAAATTTTGTTTTAGAATCTTGTTGATGTCTTCTTCTTGTGAGTTAGAAATACCCCCCAAGTGTATAACCCAATCATATGGTTTAACATCGGGAAAGTTGTTAGGATCCCATTCCCATCCGTCAACATCCCACCCTTCTTTTGTTAACCAACCTACCATATTTCGGCCTATGAAGCCGTTGTGTCCAGTAACTAAAATTTTCATACATATATTTAATTCTTAGATCACAAAAATAAATTTTTTACCAAAATTGTTGACCCTTATAATTACCTGCTGTATAAATAGAGATGCACAGGGACAGGTGCTTATGGGATAAGGATATCGACCTTAACTTAAAAACAAGAGGTAAAAACGATGGCTACTATTGCATCAAACGTTGTAACAGCGGAAAAGTCACTTCTCAATAAGACTTGGCTTACTTTCGCATTTGGTATCTACTTTGTATTCTACATGTGGGTACGTTGGTATGAAGGTGTTTATGGATGGAGTGCAGGACTTGACTCATTCGCACCTGAATTTGAAACTTACTGGATGAACTTCCTTTATACAGAAATTGTATTGGAAGTAACAACCGCTTCAATTCTTTGGGGTTATATTTGGAAGTCACGCGATCGTAACATGGCTGCGATCACTCCACGTGAAGAACTTCGTCGTAATATGACACACCTTATTTGGTTGTTTGCTTATGCAAATGCAATTTATTGGGGTGCTTCATACTTTACAGAACAGGATGGTACTTGGCATCAGACTATCGTTCGCGATACTGATTTTACACCAAGTCACATCATTGAGTTCTATCTTTCATACCCAATCTACATCATTACTGGATTTGGCGCATTCCTTTACGCTAAGACAAGACTTCCTTTCTTTGCAGAAGGACTTAGCCTACCATATCTTGTAACTGTTGTAGGTCCATTCATGATCCTTCCGAACGTGGGACTTAATGAATGGGGTCACACCTTCTGGTTCATGGAGGAATTATTCGTTGCCCCTTTACATTATGGTTTCGTGTTCTTTGGTTGGCTTGCTTTAGCTATTGCTGGTGTCTTGCTACAGGTGTTTGCATCTTTCGGCAATCTCATCGGTGCTCACGTAGTTGAAGCCGTTGATCAAGGATTGATTGCAAAGTAATTTGTAATTAACCAACAGAAAGGGCTCTTCGGAGCCCTTTCTGTATGACTTTAAAATAAACAGTATAAACAATAAATAATGTAGTACAATCGTAATACAAGGAGATATTGCAATGGTTACATATTCATCACGGTTAGTTGATATTTTATTGTTTTTTCTATTAACTGGATTCGTTTATTTTTCGATTATTTCATTTGATCCATTTCTTGTTATAACCGGCCTAGTACTCGGAACAGCATATATAATTTATTTAACGCTGTTATTTGGCACTCGTTGGTTTTATAAGCTGTCAAAAATAATCTAAAATTAAAAACGGGCGGTGTCGGGCTAATAAATATCAGGTGTATTTGCCCGAAGTAAAAACCATTTACAGACGATTAAAACATTCTGCTAAATCGCGAGGGATTCGGTTTGATCTTTCACTCACAGATCTAAACAATTTAACCTTTCCTATCACTTGTCCAATACTAGGAATGCCTTTAAAATTCAATCGCGGACAAATGCAAGATAATTCCTACAGCATTGACAGAATCAATAGTTCATTAGGGTATACAGTCAATAACATTCGAGTTATATCATGGCGAGCTAATCGATTAAAGAACGATGCAACAAATGAAGAATTAATTAAATTAGCTAATAATCTCTCTTGACAGACTAGAGATAATAATGTATTATATAATTAATGAGAGAGAAACATATGCGTATAATTATTTCATTTATAAATTTAACAGCGGTCATTGCGTTGATTTATCTATTGTTTGAAATCGTTCCATCGTTGCTATTAGAAAAAAATACTGCATATGTAATCGGTGGGGTAATTTTTATCATAAGCGTAATTTCTGTAATTATTCCGCATATAATTGACATCTATTTTAAAGTTAAAGGTAATAAATATTGATACACTTTGGAGGATACTATAATGAAGTGGGAAAAGCCTAGTTATGTTGACATCCGTCTCGGTTTTGAAATAACTTGTTATATTCTTAACCGTTAATAAAAAAGCCCCTTAATTGGGGCTTTTCTTTTAGTGAAACATTAAAAAGCTATTAATAACATCTTTTCGATTGGCTGCACGATCGCCTGCACCTGGTTGAACTATAACATTCCATTTTGGTTCATTACCAACTGGGGTGGATAACATTTGATCGTATGTAATAATTGTTTTAGAATCGATATTATATTCTTGTGCAAGACGCTGTTTGAATACATTAATTGCATTTTCGTCTTTAAATTGTGTACGACCTTTTGCATCTTTAATTAACTTGTTGCCTTCACGTGCAATTAGATCAAAGAACATATCCTTTGGAACTGTAATGCCTTGCTTAACAACATTGCCTTGTTGTTTATGTAAATTGACTTTATTTTCTTCGCCACGTTTACTACCACTTGAAAAGTTCATAATGAAGTTTGATGGAGTTGATCCTGTTGCAACATGCGCCATTTTAGTATAAGCATAAAATTCTACATCGGGATTTGCGTTAGCTATATTAAATGCTAATTGTAAATATTCTTTTGAAAAGAAGTCACCAGCATCATGCCAACGAACTACTAATTTAATACCCGCCTTCATTGTTCTTTTCTTTATATTCGCAATCTCCTTGTTAACTGTTGACATATATCCATCCGGATCGTTTACCAAGAAGTTAAGTGCTTGTGCCGCACTCATTGAACTAGCAGGAAACCTTACATATCCGCCCTTACGAGCATAGCAGAATAATTGACACGCACCTGCTCCCGGGCAAGTATTAATTTCTACAAAGTCACCTGTTTCTTCATCTACCACAATGCCACTTAATGCAGGCAATGTTAAATCATAAACAATTTCGCCTTCAGTTTTTGATTTTGTCATCTTAGCATTCGTGCCCAATATTTCACGAGGGCGAGTTGTAATTTGACGTGCTAAATCATCCAAATCCCAAACATCATTAGGATTATCGGTTTTAGTAATTGCATTAATATTACTAGCGTGAATAATAGGAGCAAACTTATCTTGTTTAGTTTTTGTTCCTGATTTAATTCTACCAGCATATGCTTGTAATTCATCTGGCGTAATTCTACGGTGCGGAGCATTGAGCTGAATCGCTTCTTTAACATTTTTGGTAACTTTGACAACTTTTACGGGAAATCCACCGAGGTTACCTTCATCTAATCCACATTCCTCTAGGGTAACACCGCGATCTCTCAGCAAACGATTTATGCTTTTAGTTATACCAAAGTCCAGTTCCTTACCATGAATCGGAATACTAAACAGCATACCGTCGTTATCTTTCCATACATCGTGACTTCCTTTTTGTCTTCCAGTTGGTGCAAAACCTATCATAGACAATGCTTTTCGAGCATCACGTACAGTAAGTCTGGAAGCAGGAATGCTTTCTCCAATTTCATTAGTTTCAATAATAATCTCGTAAATTTTCATAAAAAATCCTCACTCAATATTTATTGACTTTTTATATTCTCTGTTATATAATTGTCTTATGAAGGAGAATAATAATGATTACAGCTATTACAAATTCGGGTAGATATATTACTGTTTCAAATGGTGGCGGTAATACTTTACCGTATCTTAGCTCTACAAGCAACGACCCTGCAATGGGTGATGTACGGGTAGTAAACGGACAATTAAGTTGTTGGACTGGTTCAGGATGGAATACTATTGTTGGATCATATCCGTCTATAGGATTAACAGTAGAAGCAGAACTGTTGTTAGATTGGGCTAGAGAACAAAAGAACAAAGAACTCGAACGAGAAAGATTAATCAAAGATAATCCTGCACTACAAAAAGCATATAAAGCAATTAAAAAGGCAGAAACAAACTTTGATATAATTGAAAAGTTTGTAGAAAATGACAACAATAACGCCGGGGTAATGAGATCACCATGATAAAGTTTAGTTTTAGTTTAAGAAACCCATTTACTCAATTATTTAAATCTAAGGTTCTAGTTAATACTTTAGTAACCGAATATAAGTCTCTTGAAATCGAATATAATCGAAACAGTGAAATCATCGGTTGGTGGCTTAATTGGTCAACGAGACAAAGCCATGCAGGTATTAGTTTTGGATTCAGTTTTCTATCATTTGGAATTTATATTGCACTCGAAGACATAAGACATTGGAACTACGATAACAATTGTTGGGGGAAACATGAAGACGAAACCGAAGGGTGTTGACATTTATCCTGCACACAAAGATAGACTAGGGCAAATGATCTATATCGGCGATTATGTTACGTTCCCTCAGAACAATCATTTACAATTAGGTATCGTTAAAAAACTTAATAACAAAATGGTAGGAATATCTAGGTTAGTCAAAAGTAAACGCTCTCATGGGTGGAGTAGAGATCATACTAATAAGTATCCCGAAGATTGCGTAGTAGTCGACGGGGCCCGTGTAACGATGATCACGTTGCAACAAGACCGATAACATCTGTAATAACAACGTTCTCAGAACATTTATGAAACAAGTAAAAGTTGGACTGTTTAATCTTCCTGGTATTAAGTTCGAAAAAGATTCGCTATCAGAAGAACTACATCAAGAAATGTTAGAATGGAGCAAGGAACATAAATGCGGTACACAAATGAATGAATGGCTGTGGTCATTTAAAAACGAGAAGCAACGAGATTGGTTTATTTTACGTTGGTATGAATTTTGGCCCAAGGAAGAAGATCCAGGATTATGAACAGAATATCTACGGAAATAGTCAACTATATTAATCCCAATATAGGAATACAGAGGGAGGTGATTATTCAATACCGTGAAGAATGGTTCGGTGAATATAACATATCGGTGCGAGATACTGTTCTTATGGGCAAGTTTCGAAAACATCTTTTAGAAACATATGGAATTGATCATCATGTTATTCCATTTGACGACGATGATTTCTATATTGTCGATGAGAAGAAGTATATGGTTTTTCAAATGAAATATGCAGTATAAAATGTTCGAGGTATACGCCTATGATCACGATCTTAATCATATCGAACGATCCAAAGAAATAATTAAATGGGCCGGCGATAATTGTAAAAGTTTTATTCAACACCAAGAACTTGACTTGTTAGACGTTAGTGTGTTATTACACAGTATTCATTTTCTGCTTTAACGAAGAAAGAGATACTAATTGGTTTAGGATGCAGTGGGTATGAATGGAGCACGTAACACCTTTAATGATATTGCAGGCCGTCCCCGACTTATAACTAGGATTTGGTGTAAGTTAGGTATTCATCGGTGGCAAAAGTGGTCCGACGTTAAAGAATCCCCCAAAATTACCATTTACTCCAGCACTGAACTTGTGCAAGATCGATATTGTGATCACTGTAATGCATATCAGAGGAAACGTGTTAGAAATATTATCGTATGAATGAAAAACAAAACACATTTAATTCTATAGCAGAGCAACCACTTTTAATTACCAGCAGAGGGTGTAGGTGGGGGATACATAACTGGCAAAAATGGTCCGATATCACATCTAATAAAAATCGTATAACTTATATTCAATTCCGATATTGTGATAGTTGCCATATATATAATTCAAGGAGTGTTAATGGTGTTGTTAGTAGAGATTAATCAAGAGCATAGAATTAAATTAAGCAATGAATGGAAAGGAGAATACAGCTATCGCATGTCCTACCCGTTCTTTCAATGGGTTGTATGGAAATATAATGCCACGTTAATTCGTTCTCCTGAACACCCGTTTGCATTTGAATTTAAAACGGAAGAAGATAAGAATCGATTCCTGGAAAAATGGGACTAATAAGCCTTGTTAGTAAATCACAAAATAAATAGGACATTCGTTTTAAAAAACAATTAACAAATAGGAGTTTAGTTTATGGATATTAAATGCACGATTATCGAAGTTACGGTTATTTTAGTGGGAGCACTCACAATATATTATCTAATTAAATACTTATGAAAGAGATCTGTCATTATTTACGCTTAGTCATAAAAAGATACGATGCAGCACACCTGACGTTTATGTTGATTGTGATTTTATTTATTGGCAGGGGCTTGTTAGGATTTGATGTTGACCGATATCTTGTTTTAATGTTAACATTTATCTTACTAGCAATAGTTTTTAAATTTTTTGTCATTGATTTTATTGTTCGAAGTTATAATGAATATAAACGATCACCAAGTAAAAAGAGAGTTTAAGAAATGAGCATTAATTTTGAAGTACACGGATACAACTCATCTCGCAATATGTCTACATTTGTTAGCTGGGAGTTGCTTAGAATTTGCGACACTCAAGGGCAAGCAGAAGAGTATATTGCTTCTCGTCCTAACTACAAATGTAAGATAGTCGAAGTAGAATATCAACCACTTCCTAAAATTATCGGTCCCCAAGAGAATGCCCATTGGGAAATTTTTGTAGGCAACGAATGAAACTAATTTATTACTTTTTGCAATGGCATTGGAAGAAATATAAGTTTAGAGAGCATCATTTGATGGTGCTCGCTGCTTGGACAATCCTCAGTGGTTCGTTAATCATTGTAACTAATCACGAGAGCATTGGCAAATATATAGTTCTGCTTGGATGTGTAATGATAATAGTATTTTTCCTAAAATGGGCTATTTGGGATCCTATCTATAACAGTTTCCAAGAATACAAAGCAGAGCAACGAAACTTACTTGATAAAATTAATTACGGTGAAAAAGATTATGAACGATTTAGAAAACGATAAGAAGATTAAAGTAGAATTTGCACCCGGATGTTTCGACGAATTTGACGGTACACAGGAAGAACTTGATGATATGATTGCAGAAATTCATCGAATGGCCGAAACTGGCGAGATTCTCAAAGACACACAATATCTCTCGCTAGATGATCTCGAAGAGCTGGCCGAGAAAGATGAAGATTATCAAATTGTGATCGATAAACTCATCGAACCAGAAAGTAAAAAGAGGAGACTTCACTGATGTTTAAATGGTTAAGTAGGAAGACTCGTGACGAAGATGCAAATGCCCGTGTAGTAACTAAGATTCTCAAATTGCTTAAATAATATTATGCTCACATTTTTAAATATTGTTCTTTCTTTTGGTATTGGGTTTGTAATTGGGTCAAAATGGCGCCAACATAAGATGATTATGCAGATTGTTGATAACCCCGATACTATGCTTGCGGCTGTTGATAAGATTAAGAAAATTATGGAGAGTGCGGAAACCGATATTATCGAAGTATATGCAGAACAGCACAATGATCGATGGTTTATTTACAACAAACAATCCCACGTATTTTTGTCACAAGGGGAAAGTGTTCTATTAGCATTAGCAGCAGCCAAAGAACGCTATCCCGATACAATTTTTCATCAATCCCTTGAAGGCAATTTACCGTAATCGGAAATACAATGGAAGATAAATCAATACTTCGAGACGAAGACATTGATTGGATCTTAGCACAACATTGTTATCATGCAAATAATCCAAACTTTCGAAAAATATGGCATGACTATTCCCCAACTTCGAATTGGAAAGAAGGCGGGGAATTAATTGACCGATATCGTATTGATATTAAATTCGACCCATCCATCCAACAACATCCGGATGGTAATTGGTTTGGCGGGGTAACGTTGACTATTAACGGAATTCCACAATATATAACCGCATGGGGAGTCACAGCGTTACTGGCCGCAATGAAAGCATTAGCCAATGGATTAACTTCTTCTTAGTGTTTGTCGAACCAAAATACCCAAATCGTTACTATTACTAATCCGCACAATAGTATAAGCAACGCTAGTAGTTCATCATCTTTATGCATTTTTTGCTCCCAGCATATCTATTTATCCGGGTCGATCATTGTTTATTAACTGTAAACAATCATTTTAATCAAACTCGATCGTTTTGTAATCTAAAATAAGATAAAATATTATATAGGGTGATAAAAAGGAGACACTTATGTTAGTACGAGTTATTGAATTTATGAGAGAAATCGACTATGCAGCATTTGCTTCTGCTGCTGGGTGTTTTTTGTTTATATGGACGGTATTTGCTATGTTTGTTGGATATATTTTTAATGGTATAGATTGGTAGGCTATGGCTTCATAACCCCTTTTCTTCTCGCCATTTATTAAATAGTCGTCTTGCTAATTCAAATGCAGGAACGACTAGGATACCCCACAACTTGTCTTTATGCTTATCATACAATGCGTTAATTTGCTGTTCGGTAGTTGCCGAAACAACGATATTGTCACTATATGCAGTAATAAAATGATAAGTATCGTGCCCTAAAACATGTACTAATGCCGTAACACTAATTGTAATATAATTCTTGCCAGAAGTTAGTGGAGTTAGTTGCCATATCCATACATTTGGTTGGGTGGCAAATAATGCTTGCTCATTTGGACTTAAATTAACCAACCGAAACTCAGTGTCGTTAACTGTAAGTTCTGCTCGAATAATTTGAGATATTTGAATTTCTTTTACAATTATATCACCAGAAACATTGGGCATCATCTTTTTAAGTTGTTCAACGGTAGCAGTAGGATCAATGCGTAATGTAACATTAATCGGATTATCTACAAAAGCACTGCTGGGTGCATTGTAAGCAATAGCGGCATCTTTCAATTGTTCGTATATAGTGTCGGGAGTAGGAGGCGATAATAGTTGTTCATTTGTCGAAATATTTTCATGTTTATTGATGTTAACATCTTTTTGTTGTTCTATGGGGTTGATCGAGTCGCCAGGTAACGACCGATATTCCGAAAGAGATACGTTATAAGGAAGCATATACAAAGTTTGTACTTTTATAAAAATTAGAAAAGTTACAAATATTGCTAGAGCCAAAGCCGCAATGAAAATTTGTCGCATTTTATATTTATTGACAAATAGTTACAATAAAGTTATAATGTTATATAAATATTCATAATAGAGCAACAAATATGTCATTTAATTCTAATAAGATTAAACATGGTAGACGAATTCAACAAACTGATCGTCACATTCGTCGACAGATCAATCATTATCGTATTCTTTGGCCTACTGACTCTGCTGAATACCGATCACATCCGCAGGTAATCGAACCGCACAGACTTGCAAAACGCAATTCTTTCAATTGTGGGGATCCGACTTGCAGTTATTGTATGAATCCCAGAAAAGCGTTCAAGGAAAGAACCTTCCAGGAAAAGAAATTTTATTCTCAACCTTTAGATTTTAACTATGAATATATTTGAATTTTATACAACGTACCCCGATGCCCATCTAAAAACAGCGTCGGGACATGATGTAACTATCACAAAAGTTACTCCCAATAGTCCATATCCGCTAGAAGGGTGGGCGTTGTGCTCCAACGATTTTAAGTATGAATTAACGTGGGATGTTAATGGATACCCAATAAAGTTACCATTAACACACGGGTTGAATTTATTGCCTTATCTGCCAGAAACTATTTATAAACCAATTTCTATTAAGGATTTAAATTAGTTAGAATAC
>JGI24890J29729_1000827_pt1 | contig 16651 bp, 25 predicted proteins | sample FreactcultureFD7_FD_29729 | JGI IMG/M metagenome (IMG submission 29729)
TATATACCCATTTTAGGCAAGATTTGTGGCGCAGCAGAAATCCTGCTCACCCAGATGTGGCGCAGCAGAAATCAGGCTGTGCTGTTTTGGATCGGGACCCTCTCGAATTAACCTAACACGTGATAGGCGCAGGATATGTTCCTGTTTAGGCTAGGGCTATTTCTCGGCCGCTAGGGCTATTTCTCAGACCCTATGACGTCATTTATTTTAATTTAAAAAGCCTATTCTTTCTCCACAACTCATAATGGCAACTACAAAGTTCAATTCTCAATCCATACTCCCAATCATTTTGAATAAAAATAATTTCCTGATAGCAGTCTTCGGCATCGCAAATATTATACATGTCAATTAATTTATTCAAATAATAAACCGCCTTTTTATAATCCTCTTTTTCATCTACTTTATACCCGGCCCTTGAAACATATTTAATCACATTCCCCTTCAAAAAACCCTTGTACTCGGCATCCGACAATTTAGCTTTAATGAACTCAATTGTTTCAATTCCCCCAACTTTGTAATAACTCGCATCACCCACTCTACAGCCATCACATCCACATTGCATTATATTACAACACATACAATAAACATTTCAAAAATCCCACACTCAACAAAATAAACGCAACGCCCAACACCACAATACTCGCCACAATACTCGCCGCAAAAACAACAGTTTCAATCATTTATTATTTACGGCAACATTCCAGTAGGCATCACAGTGCCAATCATTCTAGTAACCTCGCCACCAATACCATGCAACTCTACAAATCGCTGCACCATCCTACTACTCCTAATCCGCACGCCATCAATCAATTCATTCTTGAACCTATATCGGGCAAATGGACATTTAGCCAGGTACGCAATCCTGGCCAAATAATACTCCATACTACCCAACACAATTTCATCAAAACATTCGCAGAAATTCAAATCCTGCAGGGCCTCCATACACTCCTCTGTGCTGTACTCCCACGGATGCCCATCCCGCATTTCATAAACATCATGATCCAAAACACACCGATCCTTCGGCCGAAACCTTACCGCGGTTTCACGCCCATATCTGAAATTCAAATCACGTTTGAATTGCTCCAAAATTAAAAGCCTCACATCATAAGGCAACGCAAGCATAATATAAAACCCCTTGATAAATTTTATATTTTGCCAAAAATGAAAAACACTCACCCATCATTTATGCGGCCACAAACCCCCGAACACAATTGCCACCGTTGCCACCGAGCAGGCCACGAAACATCAAAATGTCGCGCCACCACAACAGCTCTCGGAATTCCATTAGCAGATGACACCGACTCTGAAGAAGAATTAATCACATCAACCGATGAATATATTGGATCTGAACACAATGTCGAACAGGTGGACTGGTCATCAGACAGACGTCGTAGCTCCTCAACAAATGAATGTGTAACCTGTGGCACAAAAATCGAATCAGCTGAAGAATGCCTAAATTGCAGCACAGCCAGAACCCGTCTAACCGAAGGAATTAAAAAACTTCGATCGCGATACCGACATGACATTAAACAAATTAAAAAACAGAAATAAAACCCTCGCGAATAACCCCAAATAAAAACATGGATATTCTCGCCACAATCTGCGCCAACAAACTAGAATACCAACGCCGTAAACAATCATTGAAACGTCGTCTCCACCTAAAACCAATGAGACGCTGCAAACATGGCCACCATATACACAATGGCAGGTTCTACTTTTTCTTTTCTCAAAAACACGGGCGTTACTTTGAGATGCTAACAACCCACGGAATTCAAAAATGTATATACTAATATATTACTGCCTACCCATTCTACCACGATAATTATCCCGCACATCCTGAAACTTTTCTCTAGCACCGGCATTAATTAAACCCTGGTTAACTTGATTTTCAAATTTCGGATACCCATCATACCCCATACTTTCCATTTGAATTTCTCCAACTCTTTTCCGGGCCTCGCTCGCCTCCACAAACGGGTTTGGCCGTTTCCCGCTAGCCACCTCCTGATCCATTTTGAAGGCCTGGTTTTCTTTAAACCCCTGAGACCCCTGATACCCATGATACCCAGCATAAGCGGCACCGGCCAATAAAGCCAATCCACCAAGGGCGCCAATAACATGAGACGCATTAATTTTACCGGCAACAGGTGCGGGACCCATTCTGCCAGCAGATTGTACAGTACTAATTCTTCCAACCGCCATTATATTAAAACTCACACATTTTTATTATTCTGTTTCACCCTGTACAGAATAACCACATCCAATTCCTCGATTCTAATCTCCAAATCCCTCGCTGCCCTGTGCATATCTTTGAGTTGTTTCTTCATACCCATACTCTGAATTTTAATTACATCAAGCCGCTTTTCATTTTCCGATTTCGAGCCCCATTCCATTTTCTTTTATCGAAAAACAAAAATGTCCATCGTCCCTATTTCTACTGTCTCCATCGACCGAATTAAACTCACCCCGCCAACCCCAAATATTGGTCAGCCGCCAAAAGACGGCAACACCATGCGTTTCGCAAAGATTGGCTACCCATCCAAACCACCAAAACTTTCATTTACCGCCAAAGCCGTCGAGATTGACTTTACACAAGAAGAGTTTGGAGGAGGGCTCTATATTAAAGTCAAGCCAGAGTTCAAAGACTTGGTCATCATCCAGCAAATCGACGAGCTTTTGGAAGGCGACATGAGAGAAAAATTCCGATCACAAATCGGATTCGATGGAGAATACGAGCACCGTTCATGCACCGACGACATGGACACTCTCCGATTGAAACTCAAACAAAAAGACGGATCATTCGTCGCCGAAATGCCATGGACCACTGAAGAAGAAGTCGTGGAAAAAGTTTCATGCGGAACACGACTCAACGCCGTAGTATCATGCGGCTTTTATTTCTCCGAGGCAGAACCATCCCGAGACACTGCGGCGCGATACGGAGTTTACTGGACCTTGAAATCCCTTCAAGTATACTCTGACCCACCAACAATGTTGGCCAAGAAATTGGTAAAGAAGACCAAGAAGGAAAATGTATGAGTATAATATAAAATGTGGTCAAATATCGCCATCACTCTTCCATTTGCATTCCAAGGTCTCCAGCACGGAATTGGATCCTGGTTTCGCGGCAACAACTCTATCGACAGCACCAACGGCCATTCATGGTGCGGTTTCCCTTACCGCGACTCTACTCCAGGGTTTGCAATCGACATTACACAAATGAGTATTAATCATCCGGTGGCTCTAATACTTAGCAAACGGCACCAACGCAAACTGGCCATCTCCAGACTGGTACGTCTACGGAAAGGTTCTACCGATTGCTATTCGCTAACGCTATAGCAATACTGTGGCCTTGAAGCCAAACTGTACAACCCGGCAACCGGCATCACCGTACTCGGCTACGTCATTGACGCCTTTGATCACAAATGGGTCCATTCGCCCGGCAGCATTGATATCATGATTGATCAGTACGCTACCTTGGTAGGCTACTACCCGACCAACAAACAAATCATCATCCCCAATATCACTTGGGAATTCACCGGCAATCGAAACCCGCAATTCCTTTTCGGAAGCACCGGGTCACCATTTTAAAAAATATATTTTTCCACATCTTCAATACTGCGACGCAAAACAACCGGCTCAACCTTTCCACTACCCTCAATCGGCAAAAACTCTTTTGTTCGGCGCTCAAGCAACGCATCCACATCAAACTCCCCCACAATCTCCAGTTCCTCCCACAACTGCTTTAGAAAACTGACATCACAAAAACTAGTGCCCCACTCCTCACAAGCAAACAAATCCGCAAAGAAATTAGTCGCGCCTTCCTCCCTGTAATTCCTCAACACAATAGTAAACGGTTCCGCAACAAACGGTTTGGTGACACTGAAAATCGCCAAATCCTCGGCATCATACAACTTGCTATTGAATCCGTAAAAATGTTTTGAAGCATCACGCAAAGTGACCAATCCATCTGCGCCCACAATAGTCTCTTCGGATTTCAATAAACACGGTGGGACAACATGAGTGCCAAGAAACACTTTAGCGTTCATCATTACCGAATTATTAATTTCCCCACCGATAAAACAAAACTTCAAGTACTCTACCACATCTGCCCATCGCGGATCACTATTATCCACCCCACTACCAAACCATACGACAAAATCAGGCGGCCCCATCATTTTGAAATCAATATCTTCCACGCTTCCGGCCAAATACGGTTCATGGAAAAATGCGCGGTGCGCAACATCTTTATAATTATTAACAAAAAATGATTTCCAATTATGAACAGCATCAACCAAAACTTTGAACCCAAAAGATTCAAGCGACACCACCAATTGATCGTGTTTTCCATACACGGTAATATTAGCAATCATGTCTTTATTTTCTTTGGCAAAGACTCCTCCACCTCAGCCTCATCATCACTATCAACCCGCCTATAACTCAAATACTCGCTGAAATTCTTCATTACTTTCTTTCCATTTGGTTTTTGGGAATTAATAAACATGAAATCATGGTCACCCTTGACAGCATAATTGTACACCTCCAGCCATTCTGGAAATTTCAATTTCATGCTATTCTCTTCATAAATACACCGAACTTCCTGATCATTCGGAATATCAAAAATAATCATACACGTAAAGTTTTTCCGGATTGTAGCCGGAATCTCCTTGTACGCTTGCGTCACCATAAGGACACTAGCAGAAAAATGACGGTGTCGCACATTAAGAATTTTAAAAACACCTGCTCGCTTGTTGTTGAACAAATCAGAACCAACCAAATCATCAAAGACAAGTAAGAGCCTATTAGCAAGATGTTTAGTTTTTCCATTGTTTTTCAAGGCAAGAATCATTTTATCCTGTTCATCCAGAATCTCCTTCAACACTGTTTCCGAATACTCGGTCAGGTAACATCCTTCAGGAATCAACGGGTCATGGTCTTCTTTCAAATCCGGCAAATCTGAAGCTTCATGCACCCCATGCACAATCCGGTCCATACTCTTTCTCTCTTTGAGCTCTTTGACCCATTCTTTTAATTTCTTGTTTTCCCCCAACAACTTTTGCTTTTTAATCTATGCAAGTGTTAGACGGTGCTGTAATGTTCGGGTTCATCTGTATATACTTGTTGATGATATTTATACTCGATCAACTCTAACGTACCCATTCCCATTTCTCATCATTATCAATAGTAGGACTGAATATAATAATCGTGTGAAAATACTGTTTGTAAAAATGCAAGATATTCATTAAAGTCGTGGTTTTCCCCGCNCCCTTTTGCGCAATGAATCCCATCGAGAATTCATGTTTAGGCAATGCCTCATTAGGCGGNTTCGGATGATCGGCGCCTGAAGGCAATGGGATCTGTTTTATTTTCAAGTGTTTCATATTATTCTCGCACACATTCTTATCCTTATATTGGCAAAACTACTATTTGAAGACACGTTGCATTTGCCCCAATACCAATAGTAGTAACTCTAGATGAACCACTTGTCTGATTAGCTTGGCAATTAAATGTTCCATTAGTTGCCAAAACAATTACCCCAGAAACATTTGAAGTATAATTATAAGTTCCAGCTCCAGCCCCTGCATTTGTGATTTGACTCCCGGTAGATGGATTAATATTAGCCGTCAGAGTACAATTTGTAGAAGCCATATTCACAGTAAACGATATATAAATAGCAACAGTATTTGTACCCACATATGTAAACGTTCCGCCAGTACCTCCCGAATTTGCCGCATAAGTAAAATTAGTCGCCAATGGTTGACCGGTCGTTGTGATAAGAGTATCCCAAGTAATCCCTGTTAAAGTCGTATTGGGACATGTAGTTCCAGTAGCCTGTCTATAACAGTATACTGCTCCCTGCCCAGCGCTCCAAGTCAATGCTGCTCCGGCTCCAGCACCACTTACTAGCGCATTTCCAGCCAANCCNCCNGTAGGAGGCAAGGCCACAGTTGTACCGGTCCCATACCCCGCAGTAACTCCAGTACCNCCTTTTCCAAGAGCCAANGCCCCAAGTGAAGAAGTGACATTCCCGCTGGCATCATTCAGCAAAACCCCAGCGGTCGCCATATTACTCGTCAATTGTAAAGTAGTAGCATTAACCAGCCCAGTCACAGTCAATGGAGTATTCAGAGTACTAGCAACAATCGAATTGTACATTGTAAAACTAGCGCCAATACCCCCATAGAATCCAAACGATAAACTATTATTGCCCACAGTCGATTGCTGCGTATAAGTAATTGACGCGGCTTTGTTATTTGTAAAGGCTTTTCCAAGACCGACATATACACTATTACCATCGGACATATTACCCGCCTGAACTCCAAACGCACATTGAGGGTTTGAATTTGCGTTTGTAATATACGATCCAGGAGTATTGGATGATGAAGTACTTGTTATACTGGTAAGGGTAGTAAACGCCCCTGTATTTGGAGTGGTACCAATAGGACCGTTATATACCGTATTGCCTGTAATAGTCGTAAACACTCCGGTTGTCGGAGTAGCTGCCCCAACCGTACCATTGAATCCTCCACTTGAATTTATAACGGACGAAGTTGCCAACGTGGTTCCCCATGTCGTCCCAGCACTACTTTGCGAATGCCAATCCCACGACGCGACCACATCAGATCCAATAGCGACACAAGTAAACGTAAGATACGACCCGGGAAACGAAGACACAATACCTGCACCAGAAGAAGTTTGAACTGCAATTGTAACAGTGGTACAATTATTATTCACAAAATAAGTTGTGCCTACCGCCAATGTAGTTGCATTCGGAAGTTTCAGTAAACACCCTGTATAATTACCAGCCCCAGATTCTTTCAACAACTGATTGCCAACCGAAGTATTTGTCAATGTAAGAACTTGAGAGTTCACAGTAAACGTGGTAGTATTAACAGTGATGGCAATACTATTGGTACTGATACTATTAACAGCCACCGCAGTACTGCTGGTAATAACTCCACTTCCATTGCTAGTCAACAATCCTCCAGAAGTAGTAAACTGTGGCATGGTAGTAGTAATCGCGCCAGAAGTATTTGAAATTGAGAATCCAGACACACTATTAGACTGGATATTCACGGTATTATTTGCCGGCAACGTCCCCTTGGCATTCAGAATCATTCCGGTCGCAGTAGCCCCAGATTCAAGCACCGCGGTCCTTGCAGCGTATATCCCAGAATAAGTCGACGAGTTTACCAGCATTGTAAGCACATCGTTCAAATCATTAACAGACTGCCATCCAGACTGCGCGCCAGCCCCGGCCAGTACATTTGTCTGCGACGAAAAAATCGAAGAGTTGCCGGTAGCATTCCCCACAAAGTAAGGGGAGTTCATGACAGCCGTTGCAGTAATAATACTACCGGTAGTCGTTCCGGCTACAGTCACATTCCCAGAAAAGATTCCATTCACATACGAAGCAGTTCCAGACCCGCTTCCTGAAATACTACCGTCAATTGTTTTGTACGGGTATGGGTAAGTCAATTGAATGTAATTTTGAGGCATTTAACATATACGCATACTTTTTTATTAAATAGATGTAGCATTGAAATTATTCGGATCGCGTCTAGTATCATCCCATTGTCTGACAGGCCCATGCCCGCTTATCTGGGTAGGCATTGCCGCCAACGCGTGTGGTTGAGTATTAGGTCTTGTAGTTGCAGTTGTCAATAAAAGAGGTCTTCCAACAGTCATTTATATTAAAACACATACATTATCGTCTAAACATTTGATTGTATAGACGGTCATACGCATTATACTGAGTATCCTGAACTTTTTGTACTTTTTGTCTTACACCTTCATCCTGCCATTTTTCCTGGGCATCGGCCGCGGCTCTCTTTTTGATTGTACGTTCAGATACTTCAGGTTCATTGATCCGNGCTTCCTTGATCTTTGTTTCGGTGACATATGTCTTGAACCAGGCCGGCATTACATTCTCATCGACTTGTGGTTTTGGTTCTTTTGGCGCGCGGGGTTTTCTGATCTTTTCGGTTGTTTCGCTGGCAGACTCTTCGGTTGGAGGTGGGGTTTCAATCTTTTTGGCTCTTGGCTTTCTGACCTTTTCTGCTGCNGGNGCAATCTCTGCTGCAGGGGCAATCTCTGGTGTAATCTCTGGCGTAATCTCTGGTACCGCAGTAAGAGTAGCCTGCTTTTTCTTTAGTCTTGCCTCTCTGGCCTTCATTGCGCGCAAAGCTTTTGCAGCGGCTTTAGGGTCAATTTCTTTTGGTTTTTCATCCCCGATATTAGTGGCGTATAACATTTTTTATTTTGGTTAAAATGCGGCTTTAGATTGGTCAAGTTGTTCATCCTCCAACCCCTCGAGTTTAGTATGCAGGCCGACAAATTTATCAATCAGGTAATCTTCTCGGGCCTGTAAATGCTGGTGAGTGTCCATTGCCTGCTCATATAAAGACATTCTTGGGGGAACGTAATGTTCATTGTACTCGCTGTCGTATGGGCCAATCACCGACGAAACCAATAAATTCGGGCCTAGACGTNTAGTAGAAACATCAACTTTTGGCAGCATTGCAACCCCAGAAACCATATGATCATAAAAATCTTCAGCCAGTGCTTGCTGCTCAAAAGATTGGAGCTCCACTTGCGGGGCAATCATTTGTTTGATTGCCTGGTCGCGGAGATAGCCTTCAGTAACGAAAAGACCGCCTTTTGGGTACAATGGCTTATCGTAAAACTCGCTGCCCAGAGACGCCCCAAACTCGTTGCCCTTTATATCCAGGAAATCCTGGACATCGCCAATATCTCTTGATTTCTGATTAGAGTCGTATCCCCTTGTCCCAGGAGGAGCAAAGTACGGATTAGGGGCTGGGACAATAGATTTTCCGCGGCGATTAACAATAGAGTACTGCGCATATCGAGATTCCGGGGTCGTTACATCGCCCTGGTTTGAAAATCGATCCTTGAACGAAATTGTCTGATCATTGTTTGAATACTGGCCGGATCCTGCAGGACCAGGAGCTACCGGACGATTGATACTGTTGTTGTAATCTCTGCTAGTCATTTTCCACGGTCCATCTTGCTGAACTAGGCCCCAAAAGTTTTTTCCTACAAAGTTTTCCGATACCGCCATTTTATTTAAACCCATACATTATACTAGTAAACAATATTATTCTCTCCAATCTCTGCAACACTTGGTCCTCTTGCCCCGCGCGTTTGTTCTCCGGGGGCAGGTTGGTATGGGCCGGGAAGAGGCAAGAACCTATTCCCAGTCCTGAACGACTGGTATGTCGTTGCAANACGATTATTCCAATCATATGCAGGANTTTCTCCCAGCGTTGGATCATGGAGTTTATCTGGCGCGCGAAGATCCTGCATAATCCATCCATGCCGGACTTTGCTACAAGGTTAGCAAAAACATATTATATACAAGTGTCGGCGTCCTCCCCAATTTGAATCAACTACTCTTGCAGGTCCACCACCGCCGGCATATCCTTCTCCTTGACCATCAGTTACATTGGCACCATTTGCAATCATATTGGCNTGCGAAAAGAAATTATCGTATCGCAACGGTGTATCTGGCGCAGAATGTCGCAGTCTTACACCCATCACTACATCTCCCACACTACCTACTTTTCCAGGCTGAATAAAACAATTGTCCCAACGGTTAAGAGGACGGTACTCGTCAATTGATAAAGAATTCATTTATGTCAATCACATACTTTATTTCTTTATTCTCCAATCATTAACAAACTGTTTTTTACACCGTCCACATTCATATACCATAAAACAAGGTTCACAACTAGGTTAATAATGTTCACACATTTTATTTAGGTAGACCGCATTCGCTTGTTCCCGCCAATCACAGTTGAAGCCGGCATCCCATTAAACGATCCCTGCAATGTCGATGTTAATTTCTGGTTTTGCAGTAATCCGAGTTTAACCGAAAAGCCGAGTCCGTTCAATAAAGTTACCGCTGGAGTAGCATTATTACCTACTGTAATGTACAGATCGAATTGAGGCAATAACGGTAAATCCTCAAACGTAAACCATTTTTGCGGGTCGGGGTCAGACCAGTAAATAACTCCACCCGGTTGAACATTTATAGGAATCTTTGCCAACTGTGGTCCGGCAGTACCTGAACCTAGTTGGACTGCCCCTCGGGGAAGCAATAATGATAATTGCGCGCCAAATGCTCTGCTGTTCAAGTACAAGTAATTTGGTCCAGAAACATTGGCAACGTTTGGAGATGTAAGTGTATTACTTGCAGTAGCATTTGCACCGGCGGCGAATCCCATATTGAATCTCGGATTAGTAGCTCCTAAATCTCCAGCACCCCCAAATGTAAATGTGAATGACGCTGCTCCAGTCTTTACAAATGTAAACAGACCGGTAGTCCCAGAATAAGTTACTGAATAAACTCCCCCAGATCCTGCGGCGTTGAGTTGGGTTGTTAATGTAGAGATTAACGTTGTGGTGTTGTAGTTTCCGACTGGAATCGTTATTACCGCATTAGTTAGCGGGGTCGTATCGGTCAGTGTAAATGTATTGTTGCTGCTATTGATTGTATAGAATGAAAACGGGATTTGGACTTCGAGAACTTTAACCGCGGCCAAATTAGGTACCGGTGTTGCTAGCTGGAAAGTAGGCCAGTCGAGCGCAGTATTGCCCGTGGAGGTTGCCACTGACGCGTCAAGGGAATCCAGTACAATTTCAAAGTACTTGTAGTGCGGATTCAATCCGAAATTATCAACTCCGCCATCTGCCATTTTATTAAATCACATACATTATTGAATCAGCTCAACCACATTGTTTTCCCTCAATACAATCATGGCATCATAATAAGAATAAACTTCCATTACAAACCCGGCGGCCTGGGTATTTGACCAATTGGCAATAAACGAAATATCTGATTGTTCTTCGGCATTCAATCCAGAGATTTCAAGTCCGTTGGAAGTCTCGAGAGAGACTGATGAAGCATAACATGATGACCCCAAATTACCAGAGAACGAGTTTCCAGCAGTTGCACTAGTCTTTGTAATTACGGCCCAAGTAACTGACGGTCCTGTGGTTTGTGAGTACTGTTGAGTAATGGCGCAACAATAATCTAATTCATTGTATGAAGTTGCTGTTGCAGCTCCACCCGGTTGAACGGGGTTAATAGCTGTACCCATAGCCCATCTCATGGAATTAACGTTTGTGGACAGACGGTAATCGCCAACAATATTAAGAGCCTTTTCCAATTCTACATATGCTTCAGCACCACCGTTTGTGATTGAAGATCCGACTGTGGTTGATAATTGGACTGGAGATGCCGGAAAGTATCTAGGTGTAAATATGAAAGGACAAAATATACCTTCCACCAATACGGTACTGATAATTTTGCATACTTTGGCCGTAAACAGTAGTTGCNGCGGTATCAAAGAAGCAGGCGTGAGAATCAAAAAATCTGGTTGTTGGCGCTCTACGTTGGACCGCAAACAATGCCTTGACTGAACGTGAACGTTCTTGAACAAGTAAATTGACATTAGCAGCTCCACCCACAGTAAAGATAAATGTATGCCAAGACGAAAATTTCAATGGCACGCCACCTTCGCGAAGTCCTCGGAGAAACATTGCATCTACAAATTAAATATTATTTTAATGTACCATATGAAGCGTCAAATTCGAGGATTTCTGGAATCAAATTAACATTTCCAACGGCATAGGTTGGATTTGCACCACTACCAGTTCCTTGAATGACAATCATTGCAGCATCTGCAGTCTCCAATGTCAATTCAATAGCCAGCTGTGAAGCCATGAATTTTGTTGGGATCANTTTATCCTGGGTGAATAGCCCCAATGCAAAGTTGACTTGATATCTACGAGAACAGTATCCTACAGCCGCTGTTCCTGAACCGTTAGTAGCAGTACCTCCTGAAGGGGTTGCACCGATAGAGTTTGTTCCGTTTGGGACATTTCCGATACCAGATGCAGCGGAAAATAGAGTAGTTGTCGTTCCTGAAGTCGCGGTCGAAAGAGTAGAATCAATTCCTTGAATATAAAATTGACGAGTATTGCAATATCCAAATGCTGGGGCAGTATATGTTATACCCCCCGAGTATCCTGGAGCCACTCCAAAAGTGACTCCGCCAATCCCTTGTGCAATTGTGGATTGATCCATTAGACCCTGTTGGCCGGTACCAGTCCATTCAGTCAAGTTTCGAACAATCACATTATAATTAATCATATCCTCCAAAGGAGTTGATCCGTACAATAGACGCGCTCTGTTGAAAATGGTTTGGATACTAACTTGTTAGTATCGACATGTGTACACACTTGTTTTGGAATCGAATGATATCATTTCCCTGAGTACCATATGCTTGCAGAGTGACATCAAATTCTAGAGTAGTGTTTAATGGGTTCACATAACCTTGAGCAGGGAATTCCACTCGAATGACGGATCCGGGTACAAAAAGAGCACCATTTTCTAACGCTAGTTAGAAAAAACAATACGGTAGTACTTGGAGGGATTCTTGGAGTCAATTTGATTGCCTTGTTTGCTTGAGTGGGGAATGAAAATTGCGCGTTCCAAGGAACGATAACTTCCGAGGAGCCAGGGTACCATTTAAAGTGTGCAGACATTGGTTTATTTAATACACATACATTATTAATCAATTTGTTTACTTCTTACGCGGCAGGTCAGAAGTTTTAATCAAATCCTCCANGTCCAAGAGTTTCTGGGACNCGGTGTGCTGAGTGAGTACTACAAGGCGGATTATTTCCGTAAGATTGATTGAGGATTTTTCTTCCTCGTTCTTGACTATCAGATCGTATTTGCCGCTAAAGAGTCCATCTAGGTGCGGTTTAATTTGTTCAGCATAAGATTTTTCGTCGGGGTCTTTATTCATTTTGGGTAAAAATGTATGCGGCAATAAAAATGGCTGTAGCGCGTAAACCAGAGCCGCCTAAAAATTATATAAAAGAAGCCAATAATACGCTCAGGGATATAATAGCGGTTGGAACCAGTTTGGCAGTACTTGGCGGTGCCGCGATAACCGCCCACGAGTATTATCAAAAACATTATGCCCCAGGCACGGCCGGAAGTAATTATGGGAAACTCGTACCAATCAAAAACGCTGGTCGCCAACCGGCTACAAAAAATGTTGCTCTTTCTGTATTGCCTCAAAATGAAATATTTGAATTTACACCGTTTGATTCAATGATTGAAGCGTCCAACAGGGCTGTATACGAATACGAATTCACCAGGGATGCTATGAAGATTGATCCAGTATATTCAGGGGTAGAAAATAGACCGGCTCCGCCTAACCCGCCATATATGAGAGATACATCGGAACCGGTATTACCAATTTCGTCGGCAATTCAATTTCATATGGGACATCAAAATTCAAATTTCAGTATGCAACAACGGATGGATATAGATCGACGCCGTCCATTGACTAATCTAGTCGGTACAAAACGGCCTGGGGAGTATATGGTAAGCGGTAGAGTTTCTAAAGCGCATTGATAATATATTATTTTCTTTTTTGTTTTCCCACCCGGGTTTTTTGTTTGCGTGGTTTGATTTTTATACCGATATTCTGGATTTGTCTGCTCCCGCGTTCAGGGACTGGATTGACTTGTTGGGGTTCGGGTTGCGAGGCCGTCATAGTTAATGGTTGTGGCCGTTCTTGGTTTTGACGGGCAATATGGATAGAATTGATTGCGTCCAAGAGTTCATTGTGCGCGCCAGCTTTTTGTTGCTGGTCTGCATCGTATGCTGCTTGTTGTTTGGCTTGTTGTTTGGCTACAAGTTGATCGTTATTCGATTTATCGATTCTGCGCTGGTCTGCATCAAATGCCGCGCGGTCTGCAACGTTCATATCGTATTCTTTAGAATCTTGATTATACTGGTCAACTGCTCTCGAATGCTCCCGTTCTGCAATACCNCGATTAACTTCCCCTGCACCTAGNCTTGTACCNGCAGCTGCTAAACCTGCTCCAACAGCTAGTAACGGCCCAACTCCAGGAACAAGAGAAAGTACTGGCGCCGCTAGCCCTAAAGCAGTGCTTGTTCCCGATAAAATATCTGAATGTAGACGTGCAGAGTCTTCATTTTGCCTTATCTTGATTAATGGGTTTGCNCGGGCATCTCGGATATTAGAGCCGGCATAATTTGGGGCTCGCATCGACATTTGTAGTTGCCCCATACAAAATGAANCCGCACCACATGGATGGGGAGATTGCTGTATTCACTACCGAACAAGTTGATTTATTGGGGTCGCCAGAGTACTTTGGGTACTCGAAATTTTATGTTATAAAGTTTGTAGTTGTGGCCGCTAATGGTTTAGCAACACCGAGTCGCGTATGGTGATGGATTATGATATGGAAAACGGGGATGGCCGCGATAAATTTAGACCGATTCACCGGTACAATAGGCTGGAGCGATTTACAGCGATTATTTGTACCCTGCTGGGCGGCAAGGAAGCTATCCCCCAAGAAGTCTTGGATACGACTTTTCTCGCCGAGAACTGGGAAGATTGTCGGCTGGCCTTAAAGGGCGCTGGATTCCAGAAATATTATAATCATATCCCCACCATTATGCATATCCACGGGCTGGCTAAACCGATAGTCTTGGATTTGAAGGAAGGCTTGTATTTGAAGATGCTCAATGATTTCAGGATCTTTCAGGCGGCGTACAATGAGTTGCAGCGGAAAGGGGTGATTACCCGAAAGTATTTCCCGTCTCTGCGGTACATTGCGTTCAAGATTATGGAAGATAAGTGTGTACACATGTAATAACTAAAATTAGTTATGCCGAGTTTAACGATGTTGTTTTTATTAGAACACCAAGAAAACAAAAAGCTCTTGATGAGATTTGGGATATGATTTATGATCATGAATAGAAAATATCGTTTCGAAGGGTAGCTTTGCACCCGTCTACCAGTTCGCCTGAATGCTGCATTTTGTGGGAGAATAAAACCACTTTTCCTTTTTCCGCTTCGCACCTGTGTACTACTTTACCGTATTTATCGTGGAATAGAGTTGCACCTTTTTTGGGGGTTGACAGGTACAGTAGCCAGGTCATTCTGGTTTCCATTGCCCCGTTTGGGGTCGTGTAGCTACCATCCATGTGCGGCTTGAACTGTTCTCCTGTAGAATATATTACGTGTACGAAAATCCCATTCATTCTTGTTCTGTATTGGTACCCGGTACCGTTTGCAATGAATGCCGGCAAGTGGTGCTCAATTTCTTTATATACAAGGTCAGATAATTTCCAGTCGAGTTTTTCACGTCGAATACATTTCCTAGTATCGGTGTCAATCATTTGCGGGGGTAAATGCATGAACGAGTAGTGCAGCATATCGCATTCATCTGCAGTGTAAAAGTTTGGGATTTCCAGGTAGAACGGGTCGGTTTCCAAAGTATATACTTTATTCATTTTTGTTAAACTATTGCCAATAGTAAACTATTTGGATTTGACCCCCACCGCCAGCACCTCCCGTTGAAGTTCCTCCTGCTCCTCCCGCTCCTCCAGATCCTACACTGTAGTCATAGTATCCAATTGGGGGTGTATCGAAAAATGTAATTCCAGCTCCACCGCCGCCTCCACTTGTATTTGATTGTATTAGATTTGCAGTGCCCCCGCCCCCACCACCCACGCCGGGCATTAGACCTGTATTTCCGGATTGTGATGCAGGATTTGTAAAACTGTTTCCACCACCCCCACCTTGAAAAAATACTCCTGTAGATGATCCATATGAACCGTCTCCGCCATTAGAGTATTGGAACCCGTATCCAACATTTGTTGTCCCTATAGACCCTCCTGTACCGGGCACTGTTGATGTGGCTGGATTACCACCATTGACACTGGTTACATTTGAATTGAATTGAATACTAGTGTTTCCTCCATTACTTCCGCCAACACTTGATGCTCCATTACATCCTGAACCTCCTCCACCTCCACCAAACATTGTAATTTTTGCGTATAATGGGACTGGATATGGGATTGCTAAAGCGCCTGAAGTGCCTGCAAGACATAATACTACTTGTGGTGCTTTAAACATTGATGATAATGCTGATCCGAGAGTCGCCGTTGATTGGTAAGAAGTTGCGGAGAATGGAGTATTCAATGTAGTTGCACTGCTTGTTGAATTGTATAGTTTTAAATTAGCACCACCGGCCCCATAAAATTGTAAACCCATAAATGTTGCGGCATTATTGTTTCCGTGGTATTCATAAACAAGACCTGCGGAATTTCCGGTAGTTAATGATTGGCCAATTTGCATGTAAACTTGGTTTCCAGATGTCGTGTTGGCCGCTAGCATTGATAACATATTCTTTGGCGCGGTATTAGAGTTTGTTATTGTTGCTACTGGAACTGTATCTGAACTTTGATTCCCTGCTACTGTGAATGCTGTTGCACTTGCCAGTGTGGATGTTAGTGACGTGAATGCTCCAGTGTTTGCGGCGGTTCCACCTATGGCTGTTGGAGAGGCAAATCCCCCAGTGCCTCCTGTTCCTCCTTTGGCTATAGGTACCGCATTGTTGTAAGTAGTAGCATTACCCGATGATGTTATGTCGCCGGTAAGATTGGCGTTGGTTGTTGCAGTGTCTGCTAATACAGCTCTTGCAACATACAAATTAGGTACTAGAGTAGTAGATGTAATGACTAGAGGTGCTGTACCAATAGCTAATGTATTGGTTATTTGACCAGTAGCAGAAATAG
>JGI24890J29729_1000828_pt1 | contig 16638 bp, 30 predicted proteins | sample FreactcultureFD7_FD_29729 | JGI IMG/M metagenome (IMG submission 29729)
CTACACATTGAAAATGTGTTAATGATGCTTCTTTTATGTTGTTTGTTAAAAATATATCTTCTTTAACTGTATCAATTCCGATACTTGTCATAAAAGTTACTTCTTCTTCTCTACTTATCATTCCATGTGTAATACAAGAAATATGTTTTGGTAGTTCATGTAATATGTATAACTGATTCACTTTAACCCCAATGTTTTTAATTCTTTGTAAATGCTAAGACGTGACACCTCTAGCTTCCTAGCTATTCTACTGATTGATACACCTAATTGCATCAATTTTTTTAGTTCTTCTATTTTTGTCTGTGTCATAACTTTTTTACGACCCAAATACTTACCCTCTCTTTGCGCTTTAGCTATACCCTCTGCCTGTCTCTCTTTTATGAGAGAGTGTTCAAACTCAGCTACTGCACCAAACACACAAAACAGAAGATTAGACATAGGGTCTGATTTACCTGTAAAATGTAGATTTTCTTTTATGAAGTGTATTTGTACCCCATTTTTTACAAAATTATCCACCAATTCTTTAAGATCAGACAAATTCCTGGCTAACCTGTCTAGGGAATGCACAAATACAACATCATCCTCTCTTACGTATTCTAACATTGATTGTAATTGTGGACGCTTAGTATGAATCCCAGAAGCATAATCAATAAACTTCTTATCTAATTCCATATCCGATAATTGTCTGTCTGGATTTTGATCTTCTGTGCTTACTCTAATATAACCAATTCTTTTACCAGTCACGTTACTTTCTACCTTCTTTTAACAAGTCATAAAACATAACATGCAATGTATCTATTCTTGCATTTGATGCAGAAATATTAGCATCCATTCTTGAATTTAATGCTGATATATTGGACATGTTAGATATGCATATTGAAAGCAATATAGCTGCAATCGCAATATTTACACCTATAATTGCTAATGTATCTGCATGATTCTTTAAAAAACTTATTTTACTATTCATATTTAAACCTATTTTTGTTAAACAAAGCTTAAACTTTATATACAATTTTGTCAATCTAAATAGAAACACCCTATTAGTACACACAAATTATTTTAATCTGAACTTCGTGGGGAGTACCCTAGATTGACAGGGGAAAATAGATTTCCCATTCGTAATTATGATAATCTTTGGAAATTGTAGTAGCTTTTAAAACTATTTTACCATCACATACCACATGTGCCCATTTATCCATATCAACTTCTTGTGATTTAATTTCCTCAATACATTTTTCTATTGATTCAAAGTTTCCATAAAAATCTTCCCAACCACCTAGAGGATAAAAATCAAACCCCATAAAAATTTGATATTTATAATACTTACACTTATCACATTCACCTGACATTAATTACTCCTACTACAATTTCCAAATAAATACTATAAGAACCGCTGCCAAACAAACACACCAAACACAACACACCATTTCTTACATTCTCCCATTAATTATTCATAAATTTATAAGATAAGTCCCCGAATACATCTTTATAGAATTTAATTAAGTTAATGGCGTTGAATGGAATACAAACACAGTGACAAATATCACTAAATTCTTGTATTTCAAAATATGAAATCAAAAAATATTTTATTTCTGTATTTTTACATTGAATTTCATAAACTCTTAATTCCCATCCATCATATTCGGCGTCATCTTTTTTAAGATCACTTGGCCAAACATGAAAACTAGAATAAAGAAATACATACTTTCTATCGTCGCCTTGAGCTCTAATTAAAGCATCCTCATAAGTATCATCTTCTTTCCATTCAATAAAACAATAATCATTAGTCCCATAGATAGGTATATTCACTCCATCATCTAGTATCTCTACTGCTGGTATCATTAATTTCTCCTTAATTTCTCCTTTTTTACATACACACGCTACTTTTTCGTTTTTACAAACTGAGAAATAATCATCACACCTACATTCACCTTTTCTTTTATCACATGTACCGCAGTTAAATGAGTAGCAATAAATTTGACGTTTATAACGTTCGCATCTATCTAAATATTTTTTAAAATCTTTTTTAGGAACCTTTGGATAAGTTACAGGACATTTATACCAATGAGTTACTTTGTGTAATTCAAAAATTTTATATTGTATGTCACAGTCACATTCTAGGAACTCACAACCACATTTATAAAATTCATAAGTTACCAACCATTTTTTTCTATAATAAGTTGCTTCATGTTTTTTCTGTCCGTTTTGAACTAATACTTTATATTTTTGGAAAGGAAGTTCATCATCAACACTTATCCAATTTTTATCTTTCACATTCACCTAAAAGTTACAGATTAAAACTCACATCCGCAAGATGGGCAGGTGGTTATTTTTACTGTTTTTTCTTTTTCTTTAGCTTTTTCTTCTTCATCATCTTGTGTTATACCCATTAACTGTTGTTCTGTAAATCCCCAGCTTAATAAATCAACTACATCAAATTCGTTAGCGAGCTGATCCCAGTCCCATGAGCCACCCACAACATTGGTGCCTATCATTAAGTGTTCAACCTCATCTTCCGTTAACTCCCTATCTGGAAACCAACAAGGAACTTCTTTGACTTTCTGTTTCTTGAGGATTTTGATCCTTTGATGGCCGCCAATTATTGTCATGTCTGTATTAACAATAGGTAAGTCTATTAACCCAAACTTAGCAATCAAATCAGTTAAGTGCTGCATCTGATCTTTTGTGATAGATCGTGGATTTTTTGGATGAGGCTTTAGGTTTTTTATAGGTATTGTTTGTATGTGCCAGTTAATAGTCATGAAAAACATCCGCTCTTAGATTTAAGTATTTATGAAGTAATTGAGATATCAAAGCAATGTCTTCAATATCTATTTTTTGTTCTTTATTCAGCTTCATAATCAATTGTAATTCTTTATTTGGAAATGGATGATCTAACTCACAAAACTTTTTATCTATCATTATTTTATACCCATTAAGATTTTGAACGCTTCTTCGACTTGCTGAGGACAAACGGAATTACCCAATCCTCTAAGTCTGTCCACTTGGAAGGATACCCCATCAGAAGTTCGACAAACTCCACTGACAGCCTCTTGCCAATGCTCTCTGGATTCAAACGGCCAATACTGTCCTGTAGATCCTCTCCATGTTCTCCCTTCTGTCTGCTCGGTGATGGCTCTCTTATAGGTTTGTTTGCTTGGCTCGCGCATGGTGTTGCCATCATGACAGCTGCCGGAAGACATGGGCTTTTGCGTGCATGTGCTGACGGTTCTGTTCCCTTGTCTTTCCAATCCCTGGCACTTGGTGTTGGCCACATTTGGGGATATGCCACTTGTTCGTTCAAGCGGCCTGATACCTTCCTCCGACTCTTGTGAGTTTTCCCTCTGTGAAGCGCGTTCTCTAACGCTTCCCCTGTCCTCACTGGTAGATGTTCCATTGTGCTTGGAGTGAGCCAATAAGAACCACCTTTCTCGTCTATGCAACGCTCCAACGGAAGCAGCGGATATAATACACCATCGACAATCATACCCCATTTCGGCAATCTCTCTAACGACTTGAAGTCCCCCTCTTGTCGTGATTGCTGGGACATTTTCAAGGAATATGAACTTGGATTGGATTTCTTTGGCCAAGCGCATGATCTCGAAAAACAATCCGCTTCGCTCATCTTCCAAGCCCTTTCCAAGTCCTGCAACGCTAATCCCCTGACAGGGAAAGCCTCCGTACACGATGTCAATATATCCACAAGGAAGGCGACTCTTTTCTCCAGTATGCAAATGTCGAATATCTGACCAAATTGGTGCATTCCCGATATCCCCTCGTGCCATTCTAGATAGCAACACTCCTTGACAATAGGGGTCGATTTCGCAATAGGCGATGGGTCTAACCCATTTTCTGAGTGCGAGATCAATTCCACCAATTCCTGAGAACAAAGATAATCCGTTGATTCTTCTAGGTATATCCAAACCATTAATCATTCCTCACTCTCATCCATTTGATTCCTCGTGAGTCTATGAAAAAATCAGGTTCAATTAACTCTAATGTTATTTTAAACTGACGTGGATCCCCCTCTTCTTTAAATATAAAGTACAAAGGCATCTGTGATTCGTAATCTCGTATCGCTAATGTTATATCTCTTTTAAGTTCTGATATTTTGCTACTCTTTTTTTCCATCTTTTTCCTTACAATAAGTAGATTCGCAATGTGGACATATCCAATAGTCTGGATGCCATGGTTCATCAGCTAACACTTTTTCTAACTTAGCCCCACACTTACAAAACTTATCTCTACAGTCACATTCTTTACACATGCTGTAATTTATATCACACCTATAGATTTTTATTTAGTTGATTTTTTAACATGAGTATCCGAAACTTGTTACACGGTGAAACAAATGAGTATTAGACAAATGGAATTAAATTTAGATAACAAAAGTGAACAAGAGTTACAATTTGAAGAAATTCGGAAAGAATTAGCTGATACAAAAGAGAGCCTTAGAAAAGTTCAAAAGAAACTCTTTGCTGAAATGGGTATCTTAAGAAAAGTTTGCTTGACTATTCAAAAAGAAAACGAGTTTCTTAAAGAAACACAAGCTACAAAAGAAACAAAAGTATGGCTTTATGGGAAGGGGGACTGTCTTTTTATTGAAGAGAAACAGGAAGCTGTTTGTTAGCTATGCTCACTAGACAATTTTTAAGTGTTTTATTAATTGGGTGATTTTGGTAATGGCATCCAATGAGTGGCATTGAATGAAATTCCATCTACTAATTTTATATGTGATATAGTGTATACACCAAACTCATTAAAAAATTTATTATAAATAGATATGTAGTATTGAGATGGTCTACTTGAATTATACACAACACAAACGCAGTCTATTTCTGGTAGTCTATCTTTAACACTTATCCACTCACTCATACTCAATTTCCACCCTCAATGTTGTACGTTTTGCTTTTTCTTGTTTATAGGCCACTTCTATGCGTTTATCACCATCAGCCCTACCAGGTGCCAAGTTTGGTATCAATAACTCACAAATGCTATCCCTAATCGCTTTTAGCGAGTAGACAAAATTATCAAAGTCGAGCTCCCTTTCAGAAAGCCTAACAAGTAACACTTTGCATGGAAGTGTAACTTCTTTGATATCTTTTGCCATAGCTATTTTTACTATCTTTTTCTGCATCCTCACTCGTTTAGCTTTCACACTCCAATGGTCTGTGTTGTTTCCTTCACTCACTGTACGCAATGGTATGTTCCATGTTAGTTTTTTCACTCATTTTCCTTTAACTGTACGATTTTTTCGTATGGTTCACTTACTTTCTTCCTTTATTAGATCTAAAATAATTTTTCTCACAGGCAATTCTTAAATATACATCCGGCTTATCTATAGGTTTTTTCTTTTTCACTGTGGGATCTTTTGATTTTTCTGATTTTAATGCTTCCATATGTTGTTGGGTTACGTATGTAAATTGATCGGCTACATATTCATATCCATGTTTTACTATTAAATCTACAACAAGATCTTCTGAGATTTTATCCGACCACCCTATCTTAATACAATAATCAGTAATTTTTTTAGAATTTTCAAGGGCTTCTTTCTTAATTCTATTTTCCCCAAAAAACGACGGCGGCGGTTCTTTTCTTTTAGACGACGTAGTCGTCGTTTCTTTATTTTCTTTTTCAATACTTACTAAAGAATCAGTATTTATTAGGGGGCGATTTTCCGAAGCCGGTTTCACCGGCGCCGGATTTTCCGTCTGTGGTACTTTGTTTTTTAAATCACTCTGTGGAGTTTCATGAAAAACCCATTCAATGTTATTAAATTTTCCAACATTTCTTTTTCTTTCTCTTTTCAAATAGCCGCAATTTTCTAACTCTTTTAAGCCAGCCCTTACAGAATCCCTACCGTCTGTTGATTGATTCATTAGATCATTTGTATGGAAAACCCAATCATTTGGGCGACTAAAAGCATATAACCAAATTCCTTTAGCTTTCCAAGATAGTCTTTTATCCTTAGTGATATAGTTGCATACTACTGTGAAATTTTTATTGTGTTCTACTCTAAATAATGTCATAAATTTCTCCTAAATCTGTTAAATATTTATTTAACTCTAAATTAAGTAGGAGAAAATCTGTTGATTATATATACACATGATATGTATAGTGATACTACAACAAGAAACCTCTTACTTGCTAGGTAGAGTTAAGTGTTTTTGTTATGACCCACGGGTTAATCGCCGTGGGTTTTTTCGTTTAATCCTTGGTTATCTCTTCTTCAACCCATCGGCTTTAGTCCACTTAAGTATTTTACTTTGAGTGTTCTGTTTGTAATCGTTTGAACAGTTATGCTTTATTTCAGGTTTTTTTGGAAGCTGTTTCTTAAACTGTTGTTTCTTTTCAAGAAAAATAATAGGTTTTAGTGGATCTTTTATCCTTTCTTCAATAAAAGCTGGTGCTTTTTCACGGATAGAATTAACAAGAGCTCTTTGTTTATTCTTATCCTCAAAGGAGATGAGTGGATATTGAACCGCATTACCTTTGTCATCTACACCAGTTTTAAATGGTATGTTAAAAAACCATCGGTCTTTTGTGCGCTTTACATGTACCCCCAGCAAATCAATACCAATATCAATAATTCGTAGTCTTATTGTTCCAGTGTATTGGTAAGCGTCTCTGTATAGGGGGTAAAAATCTATTATTTCGATGTTCATTTCTACCTTTTACAAAAAATAAATATCTATGTTACGATGGAGGAATCATAAACAACTAGATTATTTGAATCTCTTTTGGGCCACTTTCTATGGGTGGCTTTTTTCATGGAATCAATTTTACAACAACCCCACTTTCTGTCTCTGTGTAGTCTACAACGCTTCTATGTTTTAGGTTTCTCAGAGCTGTTCTAAAGTTATTCTTATTGTAAAAAAGATCCACTTGTTTCCATGTCATTTTGACACAGTTGTTTACGCCTTTTTTTTTCCACAAAAATAAATAGATGCTACAAGTTTTGTCTATGACCTGTTTCAACCTGTGTATAGGTGGAAAATTTAAGTACGTATCTTCGAAACTCTCATTCATTCCGTTAATATAAATTTATTTACACAAAAATTTCAACCACATTTATTAAAATATTCGGTTACATGATAGAGTCAAAAATAAACATGGTTGAAATTATGGGTAAAATTTTTGGCGATTTGTGCGAAATATTATTTTTATTAGTATTGATGGGAATGTTTGTTTTCTATGTAATGATAATAGTATCATTATGCATATGACTCACACACTCCCACCCACAAATCAACCAAAAATGTTATTAGCTTTTCTCCTGTTGATTTTTATCATCATACTTATGACATTCATCTAAAAGTTTAACTTCACCATTTGTCAATTTTTCGACATTTTTACACAATTTTTTACTTGGTTTTATTTTATTATTTAATAATGCTGAAGCATAGCCTCTACTAATATCCATCATTTCTGCAAAATCATTTAATTTCAAATTTTGTGTTGCTAAATAAACTCGCAAATTCATATTAACCCCGTTTTTTTACAAATACTAATTTAAAAAAATGATTTTTGTCAAGTATTTACATGTGTCATTTTTTTAATAAATGTCACAAAATGTATTGATGTAAATTATTACGTGTGTCATAATTTAGACAAGTTAATGAGGTAAATATGGAAGCATTAGATCATGAATACGAAATATATTTAGATGAAATTGAAGGGGGTGATGAAGATTATATGGAAACAATAGGTTGCTCAGGATGTAACGGATGTTTCGATTGTTTGATGATGAGTTGGAAAGATTTTATTTGAAATAAGTAAAAAATAAATTACATTGGAGATTTAAATGTTAGAGACGGAAAAAAGTTGGAAATATGCTACGGATTACGTGGAGAAATCAAAAAATAAATATAAAGCTATGCAATCAAATTTTAGAGAGCAAATGGTGTTATCTGAATTGCAATTTGCATTAGAAATCATCTGCATAAACATGAGTGTTAGACATCCTGAAGCATTTGAAGAAATTAAAAAAGTATTACAAAAATAACGCTCATAGAGCAAAAACAAAAAAATAAAGGAAAATACATGAACTTTTTACCAGAAAACTATGAAACACCAAAAGCAAACAACTACTATTTAAAATTACAAGATGGAGAGAACAGAATTCGGATCTTATCTCAGCCAATTATTGGTTGGGAAGATTGGATAGAAAAGAAACCCATCAGATTCAGAATGAATGAAAAACCATTAAGACCATTTGACCCGAAAAAGCCAATCAAACATTTTTGGTCATTTATTGCATACAATTATGCAGAAGATGCAATTCAAATCATGCACGTAACACAAGCAAGTATTAGAAAAAGTTTAGAAAATCTTGTTAAAGATAGCGATTGGGGTGCTCCTTATTTTTATGATATTAAAATAATCAGATCGGGTGAGGGCATGGAAACAGAATATACAGTCAATCCAGTACCTCATAAACCAATTGATCCTGCAATTGTAGAGATGTTTAAAGAAAGACCTTGTAATTTAGAAGCATTATTTACAAATGACGACCCATTTTCTCGTGAATGGTCTACTTTTAGCTCTCTTGGATTTCCAGTAGACATTGAAGAAGTTAAAAAAGATATATCCATGAAACAAATGCAATTAGCGGTGGTTTAATGTATTTATCACAAGAAGATCCTAGATCTTTACAAGGGACGCCCGAATGGAGGGCGTTCCGCAAGTTACACATTACCGCAACGGATTCCACAATAATAATGCAGACATCTAAATGGAAAACACCAAAACAACTATATGAAGAAAAAATATGTACCATTGATTTTCCATCCTATACTAATGAGCGTATGCAAAGAGGGATTGATTTAGAGCCCATTGCTCGCGCTTGTTATGAAAGTAAGGTGAATACACAGTTTACACCGANAATCGCTGTAAAAGAGTGGGCTATGGCCTCTCTAGATGGTGTTAGCGATAAGGGTGAGATTGTTGAGATAAAGTGTCNGGGTAAAAAAGATCATGAAATTGCAACGCTTGGAAACGTTCCACAACATTATTATCCTCAATTGCAACATCAAATGTATGTTTGTGATGTGGATAAAGTAGATTATTTTAGTTTTGATGGTAACGATGGTGTGATTGTTAAAGTTGTCAGAAATGATGAATATATCAAAAATATGATAGAGAAGGAGCTGGAATTTTACATGTGTTTACAAAATAAGACACCTCCTGAAGAGGAAGAAACATATATAGAGAGACAAGATCCTGTGTGGGAAGCTCTAGCTAATAGATGGAAAAATATAAAGAGAAAAAAGAAAGAGGTTGAAGAGGAAGAAGAGGCGGTTAGACAAGAGTTACTTAAAGCAAGTGGTGAGTTAAATACCAAGGGATTTGGGTTATCTTTTATCAATGTGTTAAGGAAGGGATCTATTGATTACTCCCAAATCCCAAATTTAATCGGAGTTGATCTAGAACAGTACAGAAAGCCTCATAGCAGTTCATGGCGTATATCTTAAAAATGGGAGTCTTTTACAACTCCCACGAAAAAATATTTGTTAAAATATATATTAATATTCGTGGGCTTTTTTAGCCATCTTTTTCATCACCGATGCACCTTTAGCCGCTTCTTTCTCTTCTACTTTCTCGTGTTTCTTCTTAACTTTTGATTTAGTATGTTTGGCTTCACTAGCATAGTGATGAGCATCAGCTTCTAGCTTTTTAGCTGCGGAAACCATTATTTTTTTGTGCATATTACTTTCCTTTCTTTTTTTTTGATTTTCCAGCTTTAGACATAGCAATAGCGATAGCTTGTTTTTGTGGCTTTCCTTCATGCATTTCTGTCTTTATATTACTGCTGATTGTAGCTTTGGATTTTCCACTTTTTAACGGCATGATTTTCTCCTTTAAAAAACCCTCTGAATGGAGACAAACAGAGGGTAAAACGTTCAACACATCAATAAGATGCGTGGGATGACTACATAATAAATATTTTATTTATATTTGCAATGTATTTTTATAAAAAAACCCCAAAATTTCTATTGGGGCCAACCATTATAATCGAGGTTAAAAATTTAAAGATATTCTATTACAACAATCACACCGTCTCCGCCTTTTCCTCCGGCTCCTGAGTTAGCTTGTGTAGATATTCCACCACCGCCGCCACCGCCACCACCGCCGGGAGTTCCCCCGGGACCGCCTGTTCCTCCTGTAGCCCCAGATTTAGCGCCACCGCCGCCACCGCCGCCACCGCCACCGATGAAAGTTGCGTTCCCGGATGGAGAGCTTACACCTGTGCCACCATTTATTGTACCTGTTTCAATTCCTCCTGCGGCTGCTGTATATAAAGGATATGTAGAAGTTAATTTAATTGTACCACCACCACCAGCCTGTTGAGCTGTTGCTGTGTTTGCTCCACTCCCACCACCACCACCAGTAGCGTTCATATTGACATCAGCCGATGGAGTTCCTCCCGCCGCATTATTGCATGATCCTCCGCCAATAGTGCCAAAATAAGAGATCATTGCATAACTATTTCCACCGGCTCCACCGGCTGTAAAACCAGAAACTCCTGCTAATCCAAAGTTTCCTCCTACCGCGCCCAACGCTCCAAATGTAGTATCCCCCCCTATAATTCCCGGGTTTCCGTTAGTTGCATCTGTTGTCTGTGCCACTCCACCGGCTCCCCCAGCTCCAACAGAATACGATTGACTAGGTGAGAATGAGCTAGCAGGGCCTCTAAAATAAAATAAAGCTCCAGGTGCTCCACCACCACCTCCAGAAGAAGCTGCACTTGTTCCTTTACGTCCTGAACCACCACCACCACCGCCAGCCCATCCATACACTTCAACAAATTTAGTTGATGTATTCATAGTCCAAGTTCCTGATCCGGAAGTATAAGTTGTCACTATTGTTTTAGCTGTTGGTATTGTTCCCATTTGTCCTGTAGCTGAATTAATAACTACCGATAAAGCATTAGAAACAGACACTCCTTGCACTCCAGCCACAAAACATTGTGTTTGTGTTCCTGAAGTTCCTATTCTAATAGCGCCAGAATCCCCAATAGTCCCCGTAGAAAGTAGACATAAATTATTAGACTCACTAGATGTATAGCTATTACCTGCTAAATATCCCAAACAAGCGTTTGTGGTTCCTGTTGTTAGTCTATTTAAACTATAAGCACCAATAGCGGTATTATTAGAATCCTGTGTAAGAGCATAACCAGAGTTTGAACCGAAACAAGATGTCTTTTGAGATGTCTGTGTTTGATACATTGATGCATAACCAATTCCCACACTTTCAGCTGATGAATTAGACAAAGTTCCAGCGTATTTACCAAGAAAAATATTAAAAGATGCATCAGATAAACTAAAAAGAGAAGTACTACCACTATTTGTAAATGATACAGAAGACCCTGTTTTTCTAGCTGCAGTATCTGCATAAACTGTAATTGATGATCCTGTTAAAGAACCAGAATCACCCGTTATTGTTATTCCGCTTGCAGGAAGAGCTTGAAATGTTGGGTCACTAGATGCCCCATTTGATGTTAACACATAACCACTAATACCGGGAATAACTACTGTAAAAGCGCTATTTCCCTCAGCTATTACTATTCCATGAGCTGTTAGACCGCTATTTGTTCCTATATCTGCATAAGTTGGGCTTTTACCATTTCCAGCTCCAATAAGCGTTTTCCCTGCTGCTGCTGTTCCGACGTTAGCCATTAAAATACCTCATAGTTTCCAGAATGATAAAGACACTCTAGAGATTCATAATTGTCAACAAATGTATAGCTTGCTTGCTGATCGATAGTGGTGATACCTGAAAGAGACTGGATAGTAATAGTATTGCTAGCTGATTGTCCTAGCCTATCTTTGATAATAAATTGTCTATTTGTTGCGGGAGAGTCTGGTAGATTAATGGTGACAGCACCGCCCGTTGCATCAACAGAGATAAAATAATCTGTAGCTGTTACTGTATATGGGCTCATCCCAAATGTAACATTGGTATATGAAGGAGATACTTCTGTTAGATTAATAACCATGTTATTGCTTCCATTTGGATTAGCAACAACTTGTATCCCATTTCCACCATTAACATTAACAACATTAGCTGCTGGAATGACTGTTCCGCTATCGGTAATAAAACTAGTTGGTACTGATGGTGGTAGACTGCCAGACGTTACGGCTTGGAAAAATTGGCTCATCTATATCCCCCTACTGTCAACCATGTAGGATTAACAGAGGTTCTCACCCATACATTCTGCCCTTTTCTACCGTTAAGTGTACCAGCACCATAAGACGGATGATCTGCATGATTTGTCTGAAAGTCTATAACAAGAGTAGCTCCGGCAGGCCATACAGCATGAAGGGTAACCCCATCATAGCTGACATCCATCGCCACTGCTCCACCGTTATACACTTCCATGATCTTTATATTATCTGCAAAACCTGCAGTAAAAATGGGCTGGAAACTACCCGTTAAACTAGCGGGGTTAAATTGAGATGCTGGTATAGCTTGAAACCAATCATATTCCGGATCTGACATGTAACCCCCCTATTATTTATTGCGGTTGTTCCGGTTGTGCAGGAACTTCTTCTACTGGCTTTTCAGCCTCTTGTTTTGCTTGTGCTTCTTTAGCCAATTCTTCGGCCTGTGAAGCTAATTTTAACACTTCAACAGCAAAATCTTTTAAATGTGCTGTATTGATATTCAAATCGCAGAAAACGTGAAAGACTTTATCTCCCACAGTGATTGCTTTGTGAAGTAAATTATTAAACATGTGTCTCCTTTAGCTTAATATCCATACGTTAATTAATACGTTATCCCCTGCCCCTAAGGCTCCTGCACCGTTGTTTTTTGTGTGAACGGTGATTTGACCTACTGCTTGAGTTATACCCAAATAACTCATCCTAGCATCATTTGTAGAAGCATTTAGGTTTGTTACTGTGACCATTATTGCTGATGTGGTCAATATTTTACTTGAAACAATAACAAAATCTTGTGTGCCTGCTGAAGCTGTTGTAAATCCTGTCCATGTTGTACAAAGAACGCGGCTATTTAGTGTAACTGTATTTGTTGCAGAAGCTGTAGAAGCGGTGTCAGGTGTTACAGAAACAAGACCGGGGGTTGTTGCTCCTGTTGCCAAAGAAAGGCCGCCTGTTCCTGATTTAAGAGCCAAACTAGCAGCACCTGTTAGGGAACCAACTGATACTACATTAGCCGCTGCATCGGAAGCTATGTTAACTGTCCCAGCAGATCCTACAATTGCAAATGTGCTTCCACTTGCCTGTGTGATTGTGATGTTTCCTGCACTTGATGATCCGATATTAACTATGTGAGCAGCTGCACCTGTTCCAATATTCACAGTTCCAGCCGTTGTAGCTGCTGTAGAACCGAAAATGTTAGCTACAAGTGTTCCACCGCTAGCATTACCATTAAATAGGTTAAATGTGCATGTACCAGAAGCAATTGTGCCACTGAATATGCTTACAGTGTCTGTTGCTCCTGCAATAGCTCCATTGAATAATTGATAGTTCTGAGATCCTGTAGTATTTGCTCCCCCAAGAACTTGTACAGACTGTGTACCCGCTGAAGCTATTCCTGACATTACAGTTAATGTTTGGCTAGCTCCTGGAGTTGCACCTGTCATAATGTTAACAGCATTAGCTGTGCCAATTGAGGCAGCACAACCTAAATTAATTGTCATACCTGCAGTAGTTGCGTTACCTATAGAAACAATACCTGTTGCTCCTGCTCCATTCGCAATAAGAACGCTTTGGCTAGCTCCGGATGTTGAGCCCAAAGTAATATTTCCTGTAGATGCAGAACCACCAATTAACACTGTTCCTGTTGTCATGGAAGCACCACCGATAGAAACTGTGGTTGTAGTTCCACCAGCTATAGCAAAAGCACTACCGGCTGCCAAAGTCATGGTAATATTACCACCACTTGTACTACCCACATTCAATACGTGGGATGCTGCACCTGTACCGATGTTTGTGGTTAGTTTTGTTCCTGTAGCGCCTGATCCGGCAATATTTAATGTGTTAGTTGTATTGGTATTGGCTCCATTAAATAGATCAAACTCTTGTAAAGTAGAAGATCCGGCAGCTGAGAAGATGCTTATTCTCTGAGTTCCACCGGAAGTTACTCCATTAATAATATTTAAACTTTGTGTGTTACCGCTTTGAGCCCCATTTAAGATGCTTACAGTGGCGTTTTGCCCTGTAGCTCCGCTGTTAATATTAACAACTGCTCCACCTGCTGCTGTTGATTGTCCTAAAGTAATCACACCGCTAGTTTGGGCTGAGCCACCAATTGTAATGCTTCCTGTTGTCATTGCAGAACCAATAGAAACAGAGCCACCGGTTTGAGTATTTCCAATAGTGATTACGTTTGCTCCAGTACCACCTATAGCAATTGTGTTTGCGCTTGCAGCGTGAGTACCAATATTAATTGTATTTGCTGCATCAGCACCGATAGCAATTGTGTTTGTTCCGCCTGTTATTGCAATTCCCCCTGCTCCTGCTGCGATAGTAACAGCTCCAGAAGAACCCCCAATAGTTGTTGTGGCAGCGCCAGAAGCATTAACGGAAAATGTACCTAACTGAGTTACGGCTGCTAAAGTTGCTGTACCTGTAACGTTAATACCGTTAGAGGAAATTGTGATGTTATCTGATGTTGTTAAAGTACCTGTTATGGATGTATTACCAGTGGCATTTCCTATTGCTACAGCTCCTGTTCCACCTGTTCCGATTGTAGTTACTCCTGCACCCGTTACGTTGAGGTTAACTGTTCCAGCAGCCGTTAAATTTGTAAAAGTACCGGCTCCGGCTGTTGTTCCACCGATAGGAAGAGAAGCGGCATTGGCAAGAGCAAAAGCTAAAGATCCTGGATTAATTGCATAGTTTGTAGTAAGAGCGCCTGCGGCAGCTTGAGCATTTGTAGCAAGAAAAACATAACCCTGTTGAGCTGTTGTAGCTGGTACACCAGCACCAACTACTATTGCTGCTAATGCTGTAGCCACGTCGTTTGCAGAAGATACATAATCAGCGCTTGGTGCACCACCTGATTCTGTTTGTGCTAGAGTTGCTAGAAATACGTTACCTGATGTAGTAGTAGTGGCTAATGCACCGCCCGCTTGATTCCAGACACCTCCACCTACAGTTTCATAAATTACAGCAGGAGAAACGGCATTATTTTGCCATCTAGTACCTGGATTATAGATATCTTGAGAAGTGGGCGCCCTAAGAGCTTCCCCTATAAATTGTGGATAAACAAAAGCATCAACCCCAGTCGCAAAAGGCGTTCCTTGGGCTAGATTGGTGTAAGCTTGTGGCATAAAAATATCTCCATGGATGTGTTCTTAAGAAGGATTTTTTACGGTGGCGAATCCCGTTACAGCCACAGAGCGCGACTCTGTTTTTCGCTGATTTCAGGTTAACAATTAAAGATTTTACTATCCACAAAAATAAAAGAATTTTTCGTATTTAGGAACGGATGCTATATATGCTATAATTTGGCAGTATAGAAAAGAGGTTTGTAATGGAAAACTTAAATGAATTCACTGCCCTTATAACAATCGTAGGTGTATTTATTGCCAATGCTGCGTTAATTATACCTTTATTTTTATGGGTAAGAACAGAATCAAGAGCTGATATAAGACACATGGATGCTAAAATGGAGTCCACTAGAGAATTAGTTAGAGCTATACATGACGAGATAAAAGATTTTCACAATAGGCTCGTAGAATTAGGGAGATAGTGGAATTTTTATTCCGATTTAGCTCAGTGGTAGAGCAGTGACCTGTTAAGTCATTTGTCGCTGGTTCGATCCCAGCAATCGGAGTTTTTATTTTTGTGTAGGATAAAATATACTGTAAATTTTTAGATAGGGGGAGTTAACTAAAATGAATGAATTGGAAAAAAAATTAAAAAATAATTACAGAAAGTTTTGTGAATTAGATCACCCATATCCAAATAAGGAACTAGAATTATTGATTAAAATTCATAAAGAAAACTTACTTGAAAAAGATGATTATGAAATTATATCTACATTACTGATTAAATATTTAAATATTAGATCTGACGTATTTCATGAAATTTAATTAACTCATCCTCGTATATTGGTAACCACCATTTTTAATCAACGCTGCCATAGCAGCTCCATGAGAGGGGGTGGAACCTTTTTTCCAAGTGTGCCAGGCGTTCGAGCCAGACGTTTTCGGCCCGACGGCTCCTCTACTAAACACGTTGAATATAAAGTCAGGAACACCCTCATATTTATAAACTGGCCCATTCTGTTGAGGGTATTTACCTTGGAATTTAACAAACAAACGTTGACTTTCTGGATCATATCTAAAGGCATTTATGTTACTTGATTCATGAGGAGCCTGTTGTAATGGTGGTATATTACCGACTTTTGGTGGAGGAGTTCCACTTTCACCTTGTGGTGCTACTTGTTCCGATACTTCAGCTTGTTCCCTTTCTATAGCGTTAATATCACCCTGTTCAGCCATTTTACTAGACTGTTCTTCTATTGCTTGTGAAAACAAAAGGATCAACTCACCTAATGCCTTCTGAGAAGCTGGGTTTAGATTAGCTGCATTGTTTTGAGCATATTCAAGCAAACTTTGAAAGTATGCTAATAAATCATCCACTAGCCACCTTTAAATTTCTGTAA
>JGI24890J29729_1000829_pt1 | contig 16627 bp, 14 predicted proteins | sample FreactcultureFD7_FD_29729 | JGI IMG/M metagenome (IMG submission 29729)
TGAAGTTCTGATCAACACGGATAACCAATGCCTTGGCAGGATCGCGGATGGTTTGTTATCGAACGCTATAAAATTTTCTGCCGGAGGAAAAGAGATTATCGTCGAAGTAAAAGATGCCGGTGATGCCGTAGAAGTAAGCGTAAAAGATGAAGCCAGGGGGTTTACACAGGAAGACAAACTTCTTTTGTTCAATAAATTTATAAAACTCAAAACCAAACCCACTGCGGGCGAAAGTTCCACAGGCCTTGGGTTATTTATCGTGAAGAACATACTCGACCGGATTGGCGGCACGATTCAGTGCGATACGGTGGAAGGGATTGGAAGTACGTTTACATTTAGGCTTCCGAAGAAAGCCGCAGGCTTCTAGCCTCTGGCTACTGGACAACATTCGAAAAAGTTTAGCGATCCTTAGTTTTTTCTTAAACCGACAGCTAAGCTAATGGCCAGAAACCTTTTATTCTAAAGTCTTCAACCTCTGGGTGCTGGCATTTTAAAACTTCAATGATCCAAGCGGAATCTTAACCAGACTTACTCAAGTTTCTCACTCTAAAACCAGAGGCCATAAGCTAGAGGCCAGAAACCTTTTTATCTATCACATAGGGGTAAAACCTTTTTCAATTGTCATATCTACAACGCCCTTAAAACCGTAAATTGCACGCGAATTAATCAAAAGTGGTGGATTTACCTGATATACAGCATTGGAATGAGCTGAAAGAGGGCGATATAAGCGCTTTTGAAATGTTTTTTAAAAAGTATTACCAACCGCTGTGTAACCATGCCTATTCTTTTGTCCAGGATAAAGATGAGGCAGAGGAAGTTGTTCAATCGGCCTTTCTCTCGGTTTGGGAGAAGCGTGCATCACTCGATATCAAGACTTCGTTGAAATCGTATCTCTATACCATGGTGCGTAACACAAGCCTTAATGTTATCAAACACGAGAAGATCAAACAAAAGTATGTTGGGGAGGCGCTCGCAGTAGAAGCACGCAGTCACGAAAGTGTTACACAGAAAGTCATCTCTGCGGAACTGGAAGAAAAAATACAGCAAGCAATGGAATCACTTCCTGAACAATGCCGTCTCGTTTTTAAATTGAGCAGATTTGAAGAGTTAAAATATGCGGAAATTGCTGAACAGCTTACTATCTCCGTGAAGACAGTTGAAAACCAAATGGGAAAAGCGTTGAAAATTATGCGTGAGCATTTAAAGGATTATTTACCCATGCTGATTTTGTTTCTAATGAACGTAAACTAAGACGTGGAAGATACATTCAACCATATAGATGATTTGATTGGTAAATGCCTGGCAGGAGAAGCCTCTCCATCAGAGGCAACGGAAGTTGAAGTATGGGCAAAAGCGAGCCAGGCGAATCAAAAATATCTTGATCAACTCAAAATGATCTTCGAAAACTCGTCCGGTATAAAGCATGGAATTGATGTTGATGAAGATCAGGCTTGGAAGAAACTAAAATCTAAAATCGAAGAGAAACAGACTAAGGTTGTACCGTTAAATGCGTTTGATCGTAAACTCTTCTATCGCATTGCTGCCAGCGTCATTATTCTTTTTGGTGTAGGATTTTATTTTTACAAATCTACCCGGCCTGCAGCTATGACCGAAGTAATAGCGGCGAATAAATCAGTCAGCGATACATTGCCAGATGGCAGCGACGTTTTTTTAAATAAACAGACAAAGCTGACCTACCATTATGATAAAACAAAAAGGACTCGCATTGTAAGGCTTAGAGGTGAAGCCTATTTTCATATTAAGCATGACGAAAAGCAAGCGTTTCTTATCGCTACGTCGGGTGTGTACATCCGCGATATCGGAACGTCATTCATCGTAAAGGCATACCCGAAATCCAGCACTATCGAAGTAGTAGTAAAAGAAGGAGAAGTGGAATTTTTTGCAGAGAACAACAAGGGCATTCATTTACACGCTTCTACCAAAGGGGTATACGATAAGCATACGCGGAAATTCACCGTAGAACAGCCGGAATCCAATGAACTGGCATTTAAAACAAGGCTTTTTACGTTCAGCAACAAAAATCTTGGCGATGTAATAAAAGATATTAATGATGTGTACGATAAAAAGATCATCATTAGCAATAATCTCAGGAACTGCTATCTCACCGTTACGTTTGATAACGAAAGTATTGAGGAGATCACGAATGTAATAGCCGAAACATTAGGCCTCACCGTAAAGAGATCCGGAAATGAAATTATATTGGAAGGCTCCGGGTGCGAACGATAGTATAATCAGGGGACAATTTATTGGCCTGCTATTGTTTTTTTTATTGTGCATTGTACAAACTTCTTATCCGGCAGACACTCCATTACTGGAGCGCGCTATCACAATCGTTCTCCAGCAGGAGCGGACAGATAATGCGCTAAAGAGAATCTCGGAACAAGGTGGATTCGTGTTTTCATACAATCCCGCCATTATTGATGTTAGCAAAGTAGTAAGCTTCAGCTTTCGCAATAAATCAGTACGTGAGATTCTGGACGAGATGTTTGATGGTGCCGTCGATTATAAGCAACGAAAGAATTACATCATTCTTACGAAAAGCGAAAATGTCTCAAAGGAGACACGCCTTATTAGTGGGTATGTAACGGATGAAACGACAGGTGAGCGTCTTAAAAACGTAACGGTTTACGATCCTGCCACGCTTACATCCACAGTTACAGATGACTATGGATTTTTCAAGCTCAAAATTAATAACCCGGATGCGATTATAGCGGTCAACAGGATGAATTATACAGACACTACTGTCGCGGTGCCTGACCGAATGGGTCTTCTGAGGATTCGGATAAAAAATCGAACAGACCGGATCAGTACACTGACGGATAGTTTGCGTGGGAAGATCACCCGACTGTGGAAATTAAAAGTTCTAAAACTCCAGGACATCAATATCGAAAATGTAAAGGATACGCTTTACCGTAAGACTCAAATTTCGTTGGTTCCGTTTGTAGGAACAAATCATAAATTGAGCGGGAACGTAATCAACGACTACTCCTTCAACATTTTTGGGGGATACTCGTTGGGTGTGCGAAAATTTGAAATAGGTGGACTTTTTAATATGGTGCGTGGCGATGTAAGTGGATTACAACTGGCCGGCTATTTTAATGGTGTTTATGGAAAGAGAAGAGGCGTGCAGCTGGCAGGGTTTGCCAATGCAACATATGATTCTGCAAGTGGTGTTCAACTGGCCGGCGCATTTAACATGAACTGGAATTCTACATCAGGGCTTTCTGTCTCCGGGCTTATCAATCTGACGCATCGTAATTCCGGCAGCGCGATGCTGGCTGGTATCGGGAATGTGATACTTGGCGAACAACAGGGTGTACACGCAGCAGGTCTTTTTAATTTTTCCTTGAAAAATGCCAGGACTTTTCAACTGGCCGGACTTTCGAATTTAGCTCTCCGGAATATGGAAGGCGCGCAGGTCGGCGGTTTATTGAACTTCACCCGCAAACAAATGAAAGGTGTACAGATTTCAGGTCTTATAAATTACGCTACACGAATCAAGGGAATACAAGTAGGATTTATCAATATCAGTGATAGTATTAAGGGCACTCCTATTGGATTTTTAAGCTTTTCCCTGAAAGGGTATCACAAAATAGAAATTTCTGCCGATGAAATTTTTTATACGAATGTGGCCCTTAAGACAGGCGTTCGCCATTTCTATAATATTTTTACGGCAGGTATAAAGCCTGAAAAAGCCGATCAGAATTTCTGGACTATTGGTTATGGAGTAGGTACGGCTCCCAAACTCACCAAATGGTTATCACTCAACATAGATCTTACAGCAAACCAGTTGAGCAAAGGCAATTTTACTAAAGCTGTTAACATGGTAAATAAAATTTACCTGGGCCTTGAAGCGCAGGTCTTTCCAAAAGCTTCCGTTTTTCTAGGCGCAACATTGAACGCATATGTTACGGACGCAACCTTTAATAACTACACGGATATTTTTTCTGATTACAGGCCAAAGATTTTCTATGATAAAACTTATCGTAACGACATCAACATGAAGATGTGGTGGGGAGTGAGAGCGGGTGTTAGGTTTTTATGAGAAATTAATTCAAAATGCTTCATGTAACTACGTGAAGGTGTACAACCGTCGATAGAGCAAGATTTTAAGCAAATGAATATATCTCTTGGCACTAATATTTAATAAGAATTTCCCCCTGGCCAAGACTCATCACATGAACTCCTGAATTCTAATTCCTGATTTCTCTTACGTTGTTTCCTGCGAAATCCATTTGCCTACTGAAGGAGCTTTATAATTATTCATTTGTTTAATCAAATCACCAATATCGTTGCTGACCAGGAGCATCTTTTGGTTTACATCCTTCAGAAAACCCTTGTGCACCATGGTTTGAATGCACGTTAGCAAGCTGTTGTAAAAACCATTGATGTTAAGAATGGCAACTGGTTTTTGGTGGAGGCCGAGCTGTGCCCAGGTGAGTATCTCAAATAATTCTTCCAGCGTTCCAAATCCTCCGGGTAAAGCAATGATACCATTGCACAGCTCATTCATTTTGGTTTTGCGCTCGTGCATGGTGTCCACGAGAATTAGTTCGGTTAACGATTCATGTGCGATCTCCTTATTCATTAGAAAACGGGGGAGTACGCCGATTACTTTGCCCCCACTGTTTAAAACACCATTGGCGACCGCGCCCATTAATCCTACTTTGGCGCCTCCATAAACCAATTCGATATTTTGTTTTGCTAATGTCTCGCCAAGGAGCGACGCTTGCAATTGGTAGATTTTGTCTGTGCCTGAACTTGAACCACAAAAGACAGTTACTCTTTTCATCATCTCTATTTCCGGTTGGTTAATGTGTGAAGGTAATTCCTAGTATAAATATTTTTATAAAACTTCGATATGCAATAGGGGTTTATCGGCACAGTGTTGTCATATGCCAGTTAAAACAACATAATCTATGACAATTAAAAAGACCGTAGCCTTCTTTTATGGACTTTTCTTTTCCGTTCAGATCGTAGGAGCACAACAATATTCACAAACGATCCGCGGAATCGTTATCGACAAAATCTCGCACACAACTATACCCGGTGCTAGCATTGTGATATTGAACACCGATCCTTCGATGGGGGCACGGACCGATCCGGATGGTAATTTCAAGATAACAAAAGTACCGGTGGGAACATATACAATCAGAATTACTTTTATCGGCTATAAAGAGATGACTATGCCGAATGTCATTGTTAATTCAGGTAAGGAAGTTATTCTAAACGCACCCATCGAAGAAGATATCCATCAAATGCAGGAAGTTGTTGTTAAGGCAAGCGATGTTGATAAGAACAAGCCATTAAATGACATGGCGCTCGTGAGTGCCAGAACCTTCTCCGTTGAAGAAACACGAAAGTTTGCTGCCGCTGTTAATGATCCTGCGCGCATGGTTGCTTCTTATGCTGGCGTTGTGCAGACAAGCGATGGAAATAATTCAATATCCATACGAGGCAACTCGCCTTACGGATTACTTTGGAGAATGGAAGGCGTCGATATTCCGAATCCCAATCATTTTTCGGGTGTGGCGACGGCGGGCGGAGGCATTTCCATTCTGAGTACGCAGCTGCTTACAAATTCCGATTTCATGACCGGCGCATTTCCGGCGGAGTATGGCAATGCACTTTCGGGAGTATTCGATCTGAATCTGAGAAAAGGCAATAATGAAAAACGTGAATATACTTTTCAGGCAGGTGTGCTCGGTGTTGATTTGGCGGCTGAAGGTCCTTTCTCTAAAAATTACCGTGGGTCTTACCTTATCAATTATCGTTATTCAACACTTTCGCTAATGTCTAAAATGGGTGTGCCAGTAGGCGATGCAGTAACTAATTTTCAGGATCTCTCCTACAATTTTTATTTGCCTACTGAAAAGTTTGGAAACTTTTCGCTCTTTGGTTTTGGCGGATTAAGCGACCAGGTATCAGAAGCGAAAAAAGACTCCGCCAAATGGGAAGACGAAAACGACCGGCTGAACAGCACCTATTTTTCCAATACAGGGGCTGCTGGAATAAAGCATGCGGTAATTCTAAATTCCTCCACCTATCTCCAATCTTCTGCTGTATTATCCGCTAACAGTAATGGTTACAAAGAAGACAAGCTGGATATGACATATAATCCAAGTTTTAATACCAGGAGCAACTATCTCAATGAAAAGATAACGGTTAGTACGGTACTTAATCATAAGATAGATGCCAGAAATAGCGTGCGGTCCGGAGCGTACTTCAACGAGTATTTCTTCAATCTCACGCTTCGCGATAGAAACGCTGATACGCAGGTTATCGAAACACCGCTTAACGTAAGTGGAAGCGCAAAAACCATTCAGCTTTTCACACAATGGAATTACAGAGCAACCGAAAAAATAACATTCAATGCGGGCCTTCATTATTTGCGTATGACGGATAACAATACATTTTCCATAGAGCCTCGCGCCTCGGTGAAGTATGAACTGAACGAAAAACAATCTTTCAGTATTGGTTATGGACTGCATTCACAAATACAGCCCATGGGTGTATACCAGGCCAGGCGTGATGCTGGAGACGGGACATTCGATAAGCCAAATGAGAACGTAGGATTTACGAAATCACATCACTTTGTACTGGCCTATGATCATGCATTAACACAGCACTTGCGGATAAAGGCTGAAACGTATTATCAGCATTTGTTCAACATCCCGGTAAAAAATGATATACCAAGTTCGTTTGCTATCGTAAACAACGAGCAGGGTTATGTTACAGATCCATTGATTAACAAAGGCATTGGCCGTAACTATGGACTGGAGCTTACCCTGGAACAATTCATGCACAACAATCTTTATTTTTTGCTTTCAACCTCCTTGTATGATTCAAAGTATAAAGCGTTGGATAATGTTTGGCGCAATACACGCTATAATGGTAATTACGCCATCAGTTTTACGGCGGGGAAAGAATTTAAATCGACAAGCCCGGCAAAGAACAGAGTTTACGGTATAAACATTCGTACATTTTACAGCGGAGGACTCCGTACAACACCAATCGACTATGCTAAATCATTGGAGGCAGGCGAAACAAAATACATCGACAGTGAAGCATATACACAGCAAGTTGCATCCTACTTTCGAACGGATATTCGTTTTAGTGTAAAGCGTAATCGCGCAAAAACAACAACAACGCTTGCGCTGGATATTCAAAATGTATCCAGTCAAAAAAATATTTACGGAAGTTATTTCGATGCACAGACCGGAAAGGTTAAGACTGCGTATCAATTTCCGTTACTTCCCGTGTTGAGTTATAAAATTGAATTCTAGCAAAACAATCCGGCTGTGATTACAGGTTGCATACATTATTCAATTTTAAACTCAACTTTAAAACCTCTTAGTTGATTTTTTAGTGCCTGTTGCCAGGTAACGTCGGCATCCCATTTGGTGCCAAGAAAAACATCGCCGGAATCGATGTGCTTGAAATAAAATTTATAAACCGACTGATCGGCTGGTATGTTTTTTAGTTGTGCTGCCCCCGTGTCTCCGTAGATTACGGATGCCAGCGCGCTTTCCGATTTACTCATGTCATATCCTAATAATTCTTTCGCTACACGACCACGTGTATGAACATAACACAATACAAAAAGGGAGCCTTTTTTACGTAACTCCTGATCGGTTAATCCGGCGTCTGTGAATTTGTGTTTGAAGGGATAAATACTAAACATGTTTTCCAATTCCTTGTCGTGACCTTCGTCTCCTGTTTTCGGAATAGCAAGCTCATCTACTTTCATATCGATGGCGAAGAAATCGGATCGTCTACCCAGTATAGGGTTTATAGTTATGTCCTTTTCAGGAAAATCATTGATAAGCATGTTCTGACGTTTGAGTCCTCCACCGGTGGCGCGATATATTTTGGTTGTAAGTTCCGAAAGTGAAGCATCCTCGCCCGTCCAGGCAGACTGATTTTCTTCGACGATGGTATTTTTTGTGTTAAACGTAGTAATGAGGACTTTATATCCCTTTTCGTTTTTTTGAAAAAAGATAAGGTTTGTGATATCGCGTTTAGTAAGATAGCCTGCAAAGGCCGTAGTGATATCTTTCCCCGCCAGGAGCGCATCCGTTTCGAAGTAAACGATGGCATCAATTCCGGTTCGCTGAAAAGATTGCTGTATATCGTCAAGTTGTTTGGTGGAGATCGTATACGTATAAAAAACTGCTGTACGAGTGTTCAGTAACTTTTCAGGCAAAGCGGTGCTTGGGGTAAGGCGACTTAGAAATTGTTTTTCTTCATCCTGGATCTGGGAAAAACCAGCACCGTACAGGAGTAGAAAAAAAAAGGCAAAAGAATACTTCACACAAAAGATTTTAATGGAAAACGAAAATAGGCTGAATGTATTTCAAATGCCAATGAAAAAACCCGATTCGTCTATTTTAACGGGGTAGGTCATCAAATCCCTGGAACGTGAACTGCACTCCTGTCCGTTTTGTAGATTAAACTGGTAGTTGTGCAGCGGGCAAATAACTTCCCCTAAATAACTAACATGCCCTTTTACTCAGTGATTCACCATGATGGGTACAGAAGTCCTGAATGAAAAAAAAACATTATCATGCAGTACAAGGTAGGCCCTTTTTCCATGGAGCACCAGAAGTTGTGGCGTGTCGGGCGAAATTCGTTCGCTGGCTTCGGCATTACCGGAAAAAACCTTGATCCAATTCATACGATCGTTCTGGTCTGAAAAATTCTACTGGCAGATACTTAAAATATTCCTGATGGCGTGTATCTTCAACCAAATTACCAAAACGTATGAAAAAAATCCATCAAACTTTTTTGTTGCTGGTGATCACCGTGGCAGGGCATTCACAAACCGGCGCTACGTTGCAGGCAAAGATCGATAAAATGGCGGCTGCTGAGGAACCAAAGATCATTGCGTGGCGGCGGCATTTTCATCAATATCCGGAACTGTCAAATCGCGAGGTGAAAACCGCAGCCACGGTCGCTGAACATTTAAAGTCCCTTGGAATCGAGGTGAAAACCGGTGTTGCTCATACAGGCGTTATCGGGATTTTAAAAGGCCCTAAGCCTGGACCGGTAATAGCATTGCGCGCAGACATGGATGCGCTTCCGGTTACGGAACGCAATAGCCTGCCATTTGCTTCGAAGGAGAAAGCTATGTTCAATGGCCAGGAGACAGGTGTGATGCATGCTTGCGGTCATGACTCGCATGTTGCCATATTGATGGGCGTTGCCGAGATTCTATCCAAAAATAAAAGTGACCTGAGAGGCACGGTGAAATTTATTTTTCAACCCGCGGAAGAAGGCCCGCCTGAAGGTGAAACGGGTGGTGCTGATGAAATAGTAAAAGAAGGCGTGTTAGATGATGTGGATGTGATCTTCGGAATGCACATACGTTCGATCAGTCCATTAGGCAAAATTGAATACAAACCCGCAGGCTTCATGGCCGCTTCCGACTGGTTCACCATAAAAGTTCATGGCCGCCAGGCACATGGTGCAGCGCCGTGGATGGGCATCGATCCAATTGTTGTTTCAGCGCAAATCATCAATGGGCTTCAGACGATCATCAGCCGCCAAACAGAATTGACAAAGGAAGCAGCTGTCATCACGGTCGGAAGAATTAACGCCGGGATCCGCGAGAACATTATACCCGAGGAAGCTGAAATGGCCGGGACCATCAGAACTTTTGACGTAGAGATGCAAAAGAAAATACAGGAAAAAATAAAATTAACCGCCACGAAAATTGCCGAGAGTGCCGGCGCCACAGCAGACGTTACCTTCACGGGAAAAACGCCTGTTACATACAATGATCCTGCGCTCACGGAGAAAATGGTAGCCAGTTTGAAACGAGCTGCCGGAGCAGAAAATGTTATTCAAATAAGCGCCCAGACAGGTGCCGAGGATTTTGCTTTTTATCAAAAGAAAGTTCCGGGCCTCTTCTTTTTTGTTGGCGCATGCCCTCCGGATGTCGACATCGCCAAAGCGCCTTCACACCACACACCCGATTTTATGATGGATGAACGCGGCATGATCACCGGATTACGAGCCATGCTGGATGTGACATTTGATTATATGTATATGCCAGCCAGTCCGAAGGTTAAGAAATAATTGCAAGAAGGTTTCGAAGTGAGTAAGCGTGGGAAAATCCGTAGGAATTTAACGATCAATAAAACAAAAAAGCCGCAGGAGATACGCAACCTGCAGCTTATTATTCCATATAAAAACTTAATTCCGCACCTGAAGTTCAAATGTTGAACTAAGCAAAGCGTTTTCCAACCTCATCCCAGTTAACAACGTTCCACCAGTTAGTGATATAGTCGGGTCGTTTATTTTGGTATTTGAGGTAGTAGGCATGCTCCCAGACATCCAATGCCAGCAAGGGAGTCCCTTTCAATTCGCTGCTATCCATCAGCGGATTATCCTGATTGGCTGTTGAACCGATCTTCAATTTGCCATTGTCGTTTACAAGCCAGGCCCAGCCTGAACCAAATCGTGTAATGCCCGCCTGTGAGAATTGCTCCTTGAACTTATCAAAAGATCCAAATGCACCGTTGAGGGCCTCGGCAACTTTTCCGGCGGGAACACCGCCGCCATTGGCCTTCATGCTTAGCCAAAAGAAATTATGATTCCATGCACCCCCGCCGTTGTTACGCGCTTTCGCCGAAAGTTTTGAAGCGTTGGCAAAAAAATCTTTTTCCGTTGTAAAAGAAATACCTTCGGCGGCGATGGCATCATTCACGTTTTTGATGTAGGCAGTATGGTGTTTGTTATAATGAATATCCATGGTGGTCGCATCAATGTGTGGTTCGAGTGCATTGTAAGCGTAAGGCAAGGCTACCTGAGAGAATGTTAAACCTGAAATTTCCGGCGAGGAATTCTCAGGAGCGTCGATTTTCTTTGCGAATGTTGTGGTGCCTTTCAGTATAAAAGGTATACTCATACTGGTAGCAACCGTAGCCTTCAGGGCATTTTGCATAAATTTTCTTCTGGATGTTTTCATAATAGTTTTGATATTGTTATAAATATTTAAATAACGTGGGGGGTATTGATTTAAACAATAAATCAATTTTTGAGGATTGGTTAGGCTCTTTCTGGTAAGGTAAATGTAGCCAAAAATATTTAGCTTGCGTGAACCATAAAATCTTCTAACTCATGCAGGAAATTTTGTATAAAGAAGTGCCTTCGTTAGATCTTGCAGATTTCTACGGCGGCGATCCGGTCAAAAAGGAGAAGTTCGTAAGCAGCCTTGGTGCGGCGTATAATAATATTGGTTTCGTTGCCATTCGAAATCATTTTCTTACCGCTGATGTACAGGATAAATTATATGCAGCCATAAAAACTTTTTTTTCTCTACCCGATGCGATCAAGAAAAAGTACGAACGCACAGACCTGGCCGGTCAACGCGGTTATATCAGCAAAGGCAAGGAACACGCTAAAGGAAGAAATACGGGAGACCTGAAGGAATTCTATCACATCGGGCAAGATCTTTCATCCGGTGAATTAACGAAAGAACAATATCCCGCGAATGTATGGCCAGAAGAGGTTCCTGAGTTTCATAACGTTGGTGTCGAGGTCTACCGGGCGCTGGAAAAAACGGGTACATTAATGTTGCAGGCCATTGCCTTGTATCTAAACTTGCCGGAGCATTATTTTGATGAAAAAATAAAAAATGGAAACAGTATTCTTCGCCCCATACATTATTACCCAATAGAGAATCCGGAGGCAGTTCCCGCGGATGCCGTGAGAGCCGCCGAACACGGAGATATCAACCTGATCACATTATTGATGGGAGCAAGCGCCGACGGCTTACAAGTATTGAGACGCGACGATCAGTGGATACCCATCACGGCCTTACCGGATCAACTCGTGGTGAACGTTGGTGATATGCTGGAGCGCCTGACAAATAAGAAACTGAAATCGACCATACACCGTGTCGTAAATCCTCCTCGGCAATTGATGAACACGCCACGGTACTCCATACCTTTTTTCATGCATCCCCGTTCAGAGATGGACCTTACATGTCTAAAGAATTGTGTCGATGCCGAACATCCAAAACTTTTTGACGATATAACCGCAGGAGAATTTTTAGATAAAAGACTTGCAGAAATAGGGTTGAAGAAGAAATAACCGAAAACCATTGTATCAGCAGGTTCGATATTATATTTTTTTAAGGGATGTGTTCATGCTTGCCCTGACTACCTTCGGCGGCCCTCAGGCGCACCTTGCCCACTTCCACAAAGTTCTTGTCAATAAACGTCGCTATTTGACAGAAGAAGATCTCATGGAGATTAATTCTCTTTGTCAGATATTGCCAGGCCCCACCTCAACGCAGACACTTACAGCCATCGGTTTTAAGATCGGTGGTCCAAGTCTCGCGTATCTTACCTTACTTATCTGGGTACTTCCTGCCGTTATGTTAATGACTGCTGCAGCCCTGGTAATGTCTACCATCGAACAAAAAAATGTTTCGATGGAAGTAACACGATTCATCCAGCCGATGGCGGTGGGCTTTGTAAGTTATGGCGCTTACATGATCAGTATAAAAACGCTGAAGACAAAAACAGGCATTGCATTAATGGTATTGGCTGCCATCGTATCGTATTTAATACAAACACCGTACATATATCCTATCATTATACTCTGTGCAGGGTCTGTCACGGCATTGAAATATAAAGACCAGCCAAAAGAGGAAAAACAAAAGATCAACGTGATCTGGGCAAACTTCATACTGTGGGGGTGTGTGCTAATTTTTGCTGCGGGATTAGGTGGGTTAACCAAAAAATTACCAGGAGCGTTGCCCATTCGTTTATTTGAAAATTTTTATCGTAACGGCAGCCTTGTTTTCGGTGGAGGGCAGGTACTTTCTCCCTTGCTCTATACAGAGTTCGTTCAGTATGCCCCCAAAAAACCATACGCTCCAAAAACCAGATTGACCCACGAAGAATTTCTTTCCGGATATGCTGTTGCGCAGGCTCTTCCAGGCCCTGTGTTCTCCTTTAGTTCATATATCGGAGCTTTATCCATGCGTGATTATGGCGTCGGAGGGGAAATCGCGGGCGCCATCATGTCAGCTGCAGGCATTTTTTTGCCAGGAACCTTTCTTATTTTCTTTGTTATTCGGATTTGGGATAGCCTCAAACAATACAGGGCTATTCGGGCTTCGCTGGAAGGGATAACGGCTGCCAGTGCAGGTCTTGTCGCAACTTCGGCGATCATTTTATTTCAGCCGCTCGATAATACGATTACAAATTTCGGATTCACTATAGCGACTTTCTGCTTGCTGGCGTTTACCCGCATTCCGTCCCCCTTAATCATTGTAGGAGGATTACTTCTGGGATTTTTATTACGATAATTTCATGGATCTTTAAAATGATAAATCAGGCTGTTGATGCCTGTTATGGCTTTCCAGTTCTATGTTGTACTTTTGAAACTTCATTAAGTTGAAGTGATGGAAGAGAGAATAAAATTACTACAGAAGGAGATTTCTGATTTTTCTGCGAAGGATAAACAGGCGATAGAAGTTTTTCGTCTTCGCTATATTAGTAAAAAGGGAGTGTTGGCAGATTTATTTGAAGAGCTGAAACAAATCCCTGTTGAACAAAAAAAGAATATCGGAAGAGTTCTCAACGAACTTAAACAGGCGGCGGAAATCAAGTTAAATGAGTTGAACGAATCACTGGCTGATACGGTAGTATCGGCCGACAACGGTCTGGATCTTTCACTTCCTCCTGTACAGAATAAAATCGGGAATTTTCATCCGCTAACTCAAACGAGATCAAGAATTATCGAGATCTTTGAACGATTGGGATTTAATGTAGCCGATGGACCGGAAATTGAAGATGACTGGCACAATTTTTCCGCGTTGAATTTCCCGGATAATCATCCTGCCCGCGAAATGCAGGATACGTTTTTCATTGAGAAAAATCCAGATATAGTACTTCGTACGCATACGTCAAACGTGCAGATACGACTCATGGAAAAACAAAAACCACCCATCCGCGCGATCATGCCGGGACGTGTGTATAGAAATGAGGCAATATCTGCACGAGCTCATTGTTTTTTTCATCAGGTTGAGGGTCTATACGTTGATAAAAATGTTGGATTCGCCGATCTAAAGCAGACCCTCTATCATTTCGCAAAAGAAATGTATGGTAAAGATATTAAGATCAGGTTCAGGCCGTCCTATTTTCCGTTTACGGAGCCGAGTGCCGAGATCGATGTTACATGTCTGATCTGTAAAGGTAAAGGCTGCAATGTTTGTAAATATTCGGGCTGGGTAGAGATTGCAGGCTCCGGAATGGTTCATCCCAACGTTTTGAAGAATTGTGGTATTGACAATGAAGAATATACGGGTTTTGCTTTCGGCATGGGCATCGAAAGAGTCACCATGCTTCGTTATCAAATAAACGACCTGCGTTTATTTTCGGAAAACGATATTCGGTTTTTACGTCAATTTCAATCAGGCACTTAATATTATTCGGGTTGTTCCTCCAGACTCTCTTTTGCAGAAAGTCTTCTCAACAAAAGGCTGTCTAGAATGACACTCAGAAAGATGGAGAATATAACAATTCCGGGAAGTAAGAAACGGTCGGGGATATGGCGGAAGGTAATAGCAATAACAAAAAATATAGTTTGTACTCCTGCGAGAATGAGTGTTGTTTGATGATGACTCATTCCCAGCCGCATGATCGCGTGGTGTACGTGACTTTTATCAGCCTTGAGGGGTGATTGCCTTTTTTTAAGGCGAATAATAATGATCCGTAAGGTGTCAATAAGAGGAATAATAATAAAAATCAATGCTGTTGATACTGTACCGGAAAATTTGTATGGTGATGCTGTCTGGAGATTGTAATTCGCATCGACAAAACGGATGGAGAGTATGGAAAGCATCATACCAATCACCAGTGCACCGGTGTCACCCATAAAGATCTTGGAGGGCTCCCAATTAAAAATAAGAAAGGCTCCAATGGCGCCCAACATGGCAAACGATAAGATGGAAAAAATGGAATCTCCCGTTAGCGAGAACCAGAGACCGAATGCAAGCAAGGCAATCATGCCGATAGTTCCCGCAAGGCCATCCAGGCCGTCGATTAGATTGAAAGAGTTGGTAATGATGACGATGGTAAAGATTGTCAGAAAATAACTTATGGAAAGAGGAATTTCATAAATTCCGAAAAGGCCATAAAGGGATTTTAGCCGAATGTCCAGTAGTAAGATCAATAGAACAGCTGAAAAAAGTTGCCCGCCTAATTTAAAAAGCATTCTTAATGAAATGAGATCATCCCTGACGCCGATTATAAAAATAACAAAGAGGGCCAGTACGATCGACTTAATGTCCTTCCAGTTAGACATCTCTATCCAGATCAGTGCCGAAATAAGAAAACCGAAGAAAATAGCAATGCCACCCATAGAGGGGGTAATTTTTTTGTGGATTTTACGTCGTCCGGGAATATCCACGATATTTTTTTTAAGGGAGTACTTAATGATTATCGGTACAATCAAATAGGAGATGACAAATGCGGTAATAGCGGCGGCAAGCTCAAGGCTCATAATTTGTGAAGTATAAATCAAAAATAATGATTCGATGATAAAAGAGATCAAAAAAATCGGATTCTCTCATTTTATAAGATTTTGTATTTCGGATTTTCTTCTATGTCGGTGTTATGCTATTCTAATTTTGAGTAGATTTTGGCTAGGTTATGAAGAAAGTCGCAATATTACAGTCCAATTATATTCCCTGGAAAGGATACCTTGATATTATTGCCGCAGTAGATGAATTCATAATTTATGATGAGGTTCAATTCACAAAAAATGACTGGCGTAACCGGAACAAGATCAAAACTAAAGACGGAATTCAATGGATCACGATCCCTGTCAGGCAAAAGAAACTGTCACAAAGAATATCAGAAACAGAAATAAGCGACCCCAAGTGGCGTAACAAAAATTGGAACACCATCCTGACAAATTATTCAAAAGCGCCTAATTTCAATACATTCGCTGCCCAATTCGAAGATTTTTACAGGAACGTTGATTCCACTTTTTTAAGCGAAATAAATATTAAATTACTGAAGTTAATTTGTGGTATGCTGAATATAAAAACGGTAATATCAAATTCAGCGGATTTTGATTTAACAGGAGATCCAACAGAGAGACTGGTCAATTTGTGTAAGCAAACGCAAGCACAAATTTATTTGTCGGGACCGGCAGCGAAGAACTATCTTCGTGAAGATCTCTTTTCGAATGAAGGCATAGCCGTGGAGTGGATGGATTATAATTCTTATCCGGAGTATCGCCAATTGTATCCGCCTTTCGACCACTATGTGAGTATAATTGATTTATTATTTAATGAAGGAAATGATTCAATCAAGTATATGAAATACGCCAAGCGATGAGACTGAGTATCGTTACGACAATGTATTATTCACGTAGTTACCTGCACGAATTTTACAACAAAGCGCGAACTGCGATTCTCAAAACAGAATTTGACTATGAATTCATTTTTGTAAATGATGGATCTCCGGATGATTCTTTACAGGTTGCACTTGAACTTCAGCAACTGGATCATAAAATTAAAATAGTTGATCTTTCACGAAACTTTGGTCATCAGCGGGCCATCATGACGGGGCTAAAAGAA
>JGI24890J29729_1000830_pt1 | contig 16620 bp, 27 predicted proteins | sample FreactcultureFD7_FD_29729 | JGI IMG/M metagenome (IMG submission 29729)
AAAATTTAATGGTATGTTTGATATGGATCAATTTAAATCTATATTAGATGGTACAATAAAAGAATAATATATATGGGTTATTATGTAAATAAAGGTGATTTATATACCAAAGTTTGTGTTAGTAGTTTTAATGAAGATAAGTTAATAACTTTAAAATCATTAAAACATGATATGTTATTAACTTGTCATATCAACGAATTTAAAGAAGATTTTTATTATATTGATGATGCATATGCTGTGTGTGTTGTTATAGATAGAGAAGCAGATGATTTATTTTTAGGTGTTTCACGTAAAACAAATCATAACGATTTCGGTCTACCTGGTGGCAAAGTTGAGGATGGTGAAACCATTTATGATGCCATTATTCGTGAAGTAAAAGAGGAGACTGGTGCTGATTTAATAGAAATTAAATTTATTGCATTAATGCCATGTATTAATCCAGATGGGATATATAGAACAACTGCTGTTTTTGAAGCGAACCACTTTATAAATGGTTCTTATAAAACAAATGAACCACATGTTGTTGATTGGGTTACTAAGGAAAAAATAATGGAAGGATCATTCGGTGAATTTAATAAAAAGGTATTCGAAATTTTAAATAAAATATGAAAGATAATAAGACAATTGCGCAGTTTCTTGGAATAACTGAGTTTCCATATAGCATTACGGATAATAATGGTAGAAACATTTATTATGAATATTCAAATGGATATTGGTTTAAACGTAAATATGATTCAAAAGATAATCTTATTTACTATGAACATTCAAGAGGATTTTGGTATAAAGCTCAATTTGATTCAAATGGTAATAAGATTTATTATGAACAGTCAAGTGGATATTGGTATAAACGTGAATACGATTCATCTGGTAATGAAATTTATTATGAAGATTCGTTAGGTGTTATTAGTGATAACAGACCAAAAATAATCGAATTAACTTTGGAACAAATAGCTAATAAATTCGGTACAAACGTTTCAAATATTAAAATTAAAAAATAAAAAAAATGAATAATAAGACAATTGCTCAATTTCTCGGAATAACAGAGTTCCCATATCAAATTAAGGATAATAATGGTAAAACCATTTATTATGAGGAATCAAATGGATATTGGTTTAAACATGAGTTTGATTCTAATGGTAGAACCATTTATCGTGAACAGTCAACTGGATTTTGGGATAAACGTGAATATGATTTAAATGCTAATGTAATTTATTATGAAAATTCAACTGGGTTTTGGTGTAAATACGAATATGATTTAAATGGTAATGAAATTTATTATGAAGATTCAGATGGTGTTATTAGGGATAACCGACCAAAGGTTATTGAATTAACTCTGGAACAAATAGCTGAAAAATTTGGTATTGATGTTAATAATATTAAAATTAAAAAATAATGTCTAAAAATATATTGGAATTATTTGCTGGTAGTAGGTCTATTGGTAAAATGGGTGAAAGATATGGGCATAATGTTTTCTCTATTGATTGGAAAAATTATGATAATATAAATTTATCTATTGATATAGAGAATTTAACCAAAGATGATATTCCTTTCATACCAGATATGGTATGGGCATCACCAGATTGTACAACTTATTCAATTGCTGCAATATCACATCATAGGAATGGTACTGAACCAAAAAGTGATTATGCAAAAAAATGTGATTCGGTAAATAAACATTATATATCCTTAATAAAGGAATGGTTAGTTATAAACCCAAATATGGTTTTCTTTATTGAAAATCCAAGGGGTATGATGAGGAAGATGTCATTTATGCAAGAATTTAAAAGGCATACTGTTTGGTTTTGTACATATGGGGACGATAGGGCTAAACCTACCGATATATGGACAAATTCAACAACTTGGATACCCAGGCCAGTATGTCATAATGGTAATAAAAATTGTCATCATGCTCCAGCCCCAAGGGGGTCTAAAACAGGTACACAAGGTAGAAGTGATTCATATGAACGATCAAAAATACCAGACGAATTGTGTGAAGAAATAATTAAATCAATAAATTAAAAACATGGATATAAAATTTGATTATGATGACATCTTGATTAAACCGTCAGATGTATCAACAATTAACTCAAGGAGTGAAGTAAATATATTTGATGAAAGGGGTATGTTACCATTAATTACAGCTCCAATGGATACTGTTGTTAGTACTAATAATTTTGATATATTTAATAATAATTTAATATATTCGATTATCCCAAGAAAACAATATACATATAGAGAATATTATTCTAGTAATCCATATAATTTTTATTCATATGGATTAGACGATTTTAAAACCATATTTTTGGATAATAGTGTTGATGATACTAAACCTATATATGCATTAATTGATGTTGCTAATGGGCATATGTTTAAGCTTCATAAAATGGTTAATGAAGCTAAGAATAAATACGGTGACCAATTGGTGTTGATGGCTGGTAATGTTGCCTCACCAGAGGGTTATAAAGCATTATCTGAAGCTGGTGCTGATATGATCAGGTGTGGTATTGGTAATGGTAACAGTTGTAGCACGTCACAAAATACTGGTATTGGATACCCATCTGGTTCATTAATACGTGAAATAAAAGAGATTTCATTAAAAATGAGTAATCCAGCCACAATAATTGCTGATGGTGGTATTAAAAAATATGCAGATATTATAAAAGCACTTTATCTTGGTGCTGATATGGTTATGATTGGTTCATTATTTAATAAGGCATTGGAAAGTTGTGGTGGGGATTATGTTAAAGAAGATTCAGAAAAAATACAATTCACTTCTTTTAAAGATTATACTAATAGAATTGGTAATGATACGTTTGGTAGGTTAGGTAAGATATCATTGGAAGATTTAATGAAATGTGGTCAATTATTTAAAAAATTCAGGGGTATGTCTACTAAGGATGCACAGAAGTCTCTTGGTAGGGAAATTCTTAAAACATCAGAAGGTGTTATTAGATATAATAAAGTTGAATATACATTATCTGGGTGGGTTGAAAATTTTTCGGATTATTTAAAATCAGCCATGAGTTATACTAATTCTTTGAATCTTGACGATTTTAGATCTGTGTGTGATTATGTACCAATAACACAAAATGCGTTAACCAGGTTTAGTAAATAACCTGGTTAACTTATATAAGTATATGCTGTTTGCATTGCTGTTGGTGATAAATTTTTCCAGTTAGATGAGTTTGAAATTGTGTTTGGTCTCCAAGCCCATATTGTTTGGCCACCAGAACTATTAATATCAGTTGGTTGAATATTTCCTATAGATTGAGTTGCCCCCTGAATAAGATTAAAATAAGCAACTGACCCGCCAGAAGACGATTTTATCCCAAGATATGTACCAAGTGTTGGTGAGTATAGATTTAAATTTGATGTTACATAATAAGTATTTCCTGAATTTAAAACAATACCTGTGTTTGTAGTACCAGGTGTTTGTATATAAGATAATATACCAACATTAAACCCATATGAACCAGAAAAAGTGTATGTACCAGTACTACTTAAATTAAAAGTACCTGTAACATACAAAATAGCAGATAGTGAAATTATCATACCTGAAGTAGAGGCTGTAATATTGTTGAATTGTATGGAATTTCCAGTATTAAATTTTATTGTATTTGTACCTGTGATTGTTAATGTACCTGAATGAGAAACAGTACCACTTGTGTAAGTCATTGTACTACCACCTGACCTACCAGTGTATGAGAAATTTCCTATCACAATTGTATTAGATCCTGCTTCAAAAGATATGTCATTTGATACTGTTGAAGTAGAACTAATCGATTGGCTACCACTACCTTTAAATCTAATAACAGTGGTTCCAGATAAAGTATTTGTTGTACAAGAAAATGTACCTGTTGTATATAAAGAAAAACCATTAATTATGGTAGTACCTGCAATAGTTACATCTGTAGTATACCAATCACTTAACATTGTAATAGTAGGGGACTGAGTAGATTGTACTTCAAATCCTACAGGTATTGTGTAGTTTAATCCACCATTGTTCATATCTAAAGAACAACTTGCGGTTATTCTAATTGTTGAATTAGATGCGATAGTTCCTTTGATATAAGTAAAAGTACCTGTCCTATAATGTATATTAATTCCACCTGTTATTGTACCTGTTGTATTTATTATCACAGGATTACCTAATCCACCCTGAAATGTATTATCATTTGTGCTAGTTTTAAACGTACCAGTACCTATCATGTTGATGACGGTTGTTCCTGTGGTTAAAGTATTGGATGTATTTGTGGCTGCATTTGCAAAAAAACCCGCTTTACAGTAAATATTATTACCATTTATAGTTTTTGTCCATGTAGCATTACTTTCTTTTGTTTGGACATTATTATTAAATGTCCAATTATCCGCTAAAGTCCATGTACTAGGATTAGAATTAGCAAAAAATGCAAATGGGCAGTTTATTGAGGTGTTACCATTTGATGTTAACGTAGATGTTACTGCACTAACATTAAATGTACCAGTACCGTTAAATGTTGTACTAGCACCTAGTGTAACATTACCAGAAACTGTTAACGCCACATTTAAAGTAATGGTCCCACCATATCCAGTAGTAGTTAATGTAGCGCATAATCCAGCAGTAGTGGATATGGCACATGCAGAATTGGAGCTTGATGTAAATATTGCATCATCTAATGCTGTTGGGATACCAGCATTATCAGAACCAGCAGCACTAGTTGCTGACCAATTATTAGCATTATTCCAGGTTGTTGCACCTGTTTTATAATATCTTGATGGCATATATTATACTGATATTATTTGTCCTGTTTGTATTTGTGATACTATTTGATTAATTTGATTAATAGCGTTGTATTTAGACTCTTCACTTAATACCCTATCGTATATATTAGAATTAATATCATCAATAGAATTAGGTCTAAAATGAGCAATATCAATATTTAATATTGTTTCATTATTAAGTGTTATATCAACGTTTGTTATAACAGTATCCTCTATTTGTGTAACTTGTTTAATTTTATAATTCATATTAAATTTTATTTATATTTATTAATAATTGTACTAATGTTAATGATGACACGGAGTTTACGTAAAATTCAATAATATCATTAGAAACTATTGATGTAGTTCCCCAGCCAATTAAAGATGTATCTGTATTTTTTTGTGATGATGATAATGTTGGTAAATCAGAACCAGCTATTGATGTCGTGGTTGGAAACCCAGAGTATGTTGATTTTTTTATATCAACCACAATGGAACCAGCCTGATCACCAATAATAGACCATCCAGTAATAGTACAATTAAATGGAACACTTAAATAACCTTTAGATCCTGTTGATATAACACCACCAGAACCAGATATTGTAATACATAAAGATGATGATGGATATGACTCACCAGATGTACCACTTGTTCCATTAATACCCGAAGAACCAGATGTACCATTTATGCCACTTGTCCCATTTATACCTGATGTGCCATTAACGCCACTTGAGCCTGACGTACCGTTATTTCCAGATGTACCTGATGTACCATTAACACCTGAAGAACCAGATGTACCACTTGATCCGTTTGTACCTGACGTTCCTGATGTACCGTTAATACCTGAACTACCACTTGTACCATTTAATCCACTTGTGCCATCAAACCCATTTATACCAGAACTACCACTTGTACCATTTAATCCACTTGTGCCATCTATTCCTGACGTTCCGTTAATTCCATCATTACCGCTTGTACCACCTATTCCTGACGTTCCATCTATTCCAGACGTTCCGTTAATACCAGAACTACCTGATGTACCATCTATTCCACTAGTCCCATTATTACCGTTAATACCAGACGTACCACTTGTACCAGAACCACTAAGCAGTCTCCATGTCGCATTACCACTATTATCACTCGTTAAAACATATCCATCTATTTCCGATCCATCGCTATACGTGAATTTCTGGTTTATTGTTAATCCAGAAGAAAATATTGGATTAACTGGTACATCGCCACCAATTCTATAAACAAAACCTGTATCAATATCGGTTTGTAATACGTAATCATATGAATTTTTAATTAATATATCAGAAATATCCATTATTTATTGCTATTACTTATAATTATACCTAAATTTTATTTAAAATAAATATTTATTATAAATGGATTCATATTTTTGTTATAGTTGGGATAATGCTTCTGTTAGTTGGTTAAACGCAGATATAACCTGGAAGGAAGCATGTGTATTGAATAAAATTGCAACACATCATAATAAAAGTGGCGGTAGATTTAAACACAGTGATTTAACCAAAGAGGATGAGGAGATTTTAATTAAATTAATTGTTAGGATTAAAGAAAATGGGTTAATTAAACGTGTGGAAGAAACCAAGGTTAAAAACAAAAAAATAAAGGTATCTTCAAGAGATATTAAACTATTTATTAAAGAGTTACAGGAAATAAAATTAAAGGTAATATTATGAGTTATAAATTATTCACAGATAAAATAAATAAGTTTCAATGTACCATACAGGTAGAAGGTACATCACTCACAAAATCACAAGCAAGAATTATTTTAAAATCAAATGATATATCATATTTATTTGAAGGATCAATAAATAAGGATGGAATATGTGATTTTGAATTACCTAAATTAAAGGGATTGATGAATGAAGGTAGTCAAGGTTCTTTAAAGTTAGAGGTTATTGCTGATGATCAATTTTTTGAACCATTTTCATCAGATTTTATTGTCGAAACAAATAAAAAGGTAACGGTATTTATTCAAGAACAAGAAGAAACAAGAAAGCCAAACATAACAATGAGTGGTATAACCCTAATTGAAAAATCAACCGAGCCAGAGGTTATTATAACAGAGGAGTATAAAGAACCAGAAAAAAAAGAAAGTGTTATGACGACTAAAACAGATATATTGGCATTAATAAGAAACAAAAAATAACCTCTCATTGAGAGGTTATTTTATTAAAGCATAAAACGTATTAAAATTCTTTATTCTTTCATCTAATCCGTTAGTACCACCATTTATTACTTTAGTTATCTTGGTAACAACATCATTACCACTCCCACCATCAGCAACAATATGTAATTTATTTTTATGGAAAAACCAGGCTGCTGATAATAAAGCATATTCACCAGATACTTTTTCTGGGTTAGAAACAATATCTTCATTTATTGCTTGACCAAAAGCCTCATAATTTGCTTTACCAGTCAATTGTATATAACCACCACCCTTATATTTAAAACCATCCCCAGAATGTTCATCACCATTTCCCATTCTATTGGAATAAATTTTATTTGCTATTTTTTCTTTATTATGGTCATATTGTTTGGCTTCTGTTAATGAGTGGAAGTATTTTGGAAAAACAACCAATAACCTATCAGCACTATAGTTAAGATTTTCTGTGGTTACTTTAAAATTACCAGATTCATGAGCTGCTTGACCCAAAAAATGTGCTAATCTTAATGGTGTATTCAATTCAAATTTTTCAATTGTTTGTGGTAACTCATCCATTACCGAATCGGGGACATGTCCCCTTAATTTTTCTATGTTCATATTTATAAATAGTTATTTTTTATAGTATTTTTCATAATCACTATCATTTAACCCGTAATCAATTAAGACAACCATATCACGTCCATCTCTATTAACCAGCCCATATGAATTTATTTGTGTTAAATCTCCCAATAGAATATCATATGAATTCATAAGGTCGGTTATTTCATAAACAAATTCATCTTCCCACATCTGGTCAATCATTTCTTGTGAAATATTAATTATTGGTTTTCTTCTATTTTGGTTAGATGCTGAATATAAAAAATCACAATAATCTTTAAAATTATATCCAGTTATTCGTTTAAATTCATTTGGTGTTACTTTTTTGGCTAATTCCATAACAATCCATTGATCATCCTCATCTGACTCTATTAGTTTTGTTACAACATTCTGATACATATTTTGTATACCTTCATCTGTTTCGCCATTATTTTGGATAACACCTTTTTGGTTTTTCGCCAGTTTTAGTATTTTATCATCATCAATTAAATAAGCTATTCTGGAACTTCCAGAACCAAGTTTTTTTAAAGTCTGATTACAATATTTTACTCTGGCGTTAAAGGATTTTAGTTTTTTAAAAAACTCCACATTAAACCCGACAGGCATTTGTGTTGCCAATTCATCAACAACAGACATCAATTTTTTTAATTCATTAAGAACATTACTCATAAAAATAAATATTTATAAATAGTATGAAAGAACTAAATGAAACACTTATAAGAATCAAAAAATTAATGCATATAAATGAAGCCAGATTTAAAGCTAACGAGGATGATATAGTAAAATATTTAAAACTAAATTTGATTGAATTCAATAAGGTATCTTGGCTTGGTGAAGGTGAGTATGGTAATGCATATTCACTGGGTAATGGTAAAGTATTAAAAATGACATCATCAATAAGTGAATATGAAATAGCATCTGAAATAATAGGTAAAAAATTACCAGGTATTGTAAGATTTTATTTTGCTAAAGAAGTTGGTTCACGATTATTCGCCCTTATAATGGACGAATTGGAGACAGATAGTTCTATAGCGGATGATATGTATAGGACAGAGTTAATATTGACAACACAAGGGTTATCAATAGAGGAAATAGGTAATTTTGATGAAAGAGAATATGATGGGTCTGAGGGTGACCTTGATCCTGGTATAGTTAAGTACATGGATGAGCTGGATACCATATTTAGAAGTTGCAGAAATTTGGGTATGAGAATACCTGATATTAATTATGGTAACCTTGGATATGACAATAACGGTGTTTTAACGGCTTTTGATATACATGATAAATCAAGATAATAAAAATATGAATTTTATTTTAAAAAGACTTGTTTTATTCGAAACATTTTCATAACTTTGTAACATGATTTAAGGGATTGGTTACGGCAATCAAATTTATAAAAAAAATAGACATCAAAATTCTAAAGTTTTAAACACCTCAATCCGAAATCATACTTTTATTAAAAACTTATATATTTATAGTTATGAACACAGTTAATACAACATTACGCCAACAGCTACAACTCCAAAATTATTTGGAAGGGCAGCGTTTTGTTAAAAACTTATGTAAGTAAAAACATAAATTAAAATAATAAAATTAACCCCTTGATTAATAATCTTGTGGTTTTTTAGTTTATATGGTTACATGGCGCAACTGAATAGCGCACTTGGTTACGACCCAAGAGGCTGGTGGTTTGAATCCACCTGTAATCACAAAAAATAACCTGGTGGCGGAATTGGTATACGCACTTATTTAAGAAATAAGGCCACGAAAGTGGGTGAGGGTTCGAGTCCCTTCTAGGTTACTATGACATATTATTGTGATAAAAAAAGACATTTGGTTTGTATACCATATAGTGTAGAAAATTTACATAAAATGGGTAAATAATTTGATATAGATCGATGCTGGTATCATGGTGGTAAAAATCCACATTATGATATACCAAAAAAGAGAATTCAAGAAATATCGGATAAATGTATAATAGTATCATCAAAATAAATATGGAAAATAATAAATGGTCCTGTGCTGTAATTGGTAACCAGACTACCTTTAAAACGTAGGTTTTGCGAGTTCAAATCTCGCCAGGATCACAATACAATCATAACGGTGTAATATCCAGATCAAGACGTTGATTAATTACACAGTACCTGCTACGGGTAAAGATTATCGGTATGGAATCCGATTTATGATTTTTATACTCTTGAAGCATTAAGGTGATGCACATCTCTTTGACAGATGAGAATTTTGGTCAGTACAAAACAAGAGTACTTATGGAAAATGTAAAAATAACAAAAGAACACAAGTATTATGACTTCTTTATATCTTTAATAAAAACACTTAAAGAAAATGAAAATAATATTATTAAAAAATTGGAGTTAAAATATCCTGGTATTAAGTTTGAAAAAGTTTAAAATATTTATTCTTATATGGAAAATATAAGGGAAAGCATAAATAGGATAATAAGATTAAATGAATTATTAAGTAATAAACATTTTCTAGGATACCATTCATCAAAAAGAAATATGCCAGATGGATTATATAAAGGTGATACATTGGATTCTAATACTTATAGCGATTTAATTAAGGATATTTATTATCAAATTATTTCTGATAATGATGAAAATACTGAAAATGATGATACTGAAGCTATGAATGATGTGTTTTCTGAACATGGATATGGTTTTACATTTGTATCTAGAAATCCTATAGAAGCTAGTTCTTTTCAGAGAGAGAAATATAAATATGGTGATTTTCTCTATGAGGTGTATGGTAATGGGGATGAAATACTAGTAGATGACCCTAATGAAATACAAGCCGAGATAGTTTTATCAAAAAATCCATTATTTTTCAAAAAAATAGACTCAAACGAATAATTTTTGAAAAATAATTTTGTTTATTCGGAATAGTTTTGTATCTTTGTATCAACAAATAAGGGTAGAAATGAATAATAAGACAATTGCTCAGTTTTTGGGAATCAAAGATTTTCCATATGAAATTAAGGATAATAATGGTAAAACCATTTATTATGAAAAATCAGATGGGTTTTGGTATAAACGTGAATTTGATTCATCAGGTAATGAAATTTATTTTGAATATTCAGATGGGGATTGGAGAAAAGCCGAATATAATTTAAATGGTAAACAAATCTATTATGAAGATTCAAATCTTTTTTGGGTAAAACGTGAATACGATTCAAATAATAATGAAATTTATCTTGAAAATTCACGTGGTTTTTGGCATAAAGCTCAATTTGATTCATCAGGTAATAAGATTTATTATGAACGTTCTGATGGATATTGGACAAAACGTGAATATGATTCATCTGGTAATAGAATTTATTTCGAAAACTCACATGGTCATATTATGGATGATAGACCAAAAATAGTTGAATTAACACTTGAACAAATAGCCGAAAAATTTGGAACAACAGTAAATAATATTAAAATTAAAAAATAAATAAAAATGGGGTATACATGGAATTGATTTACAGTTAGTTCTTTATTTTGATGCAAGTAGTGTTAGCATTGGAAACACTTAAAATCACCTATGTACAATTGAAATGACAACACTTTAAGCGCAAGCTATGTTGATGCTGATGGTAACCTTGTATTGGGTGGTCAGCCTGTTGAGTTCGCAGAACTAGAATATGCATAATCCTTCGGGGTTATCATATACCACAGAGAAAAATCTGCAAAATAGTTTTGGTTTTTCTATAAAAAAGACCTTAGTTTAAAATTTTGTACTAACATAAAACAAATACTAAGATTTGTAACCGTTAATCTTTGAATATGGTTATATTTTTCTAACTTAGAAAAGATAGATAAACTTGTGAATGAAAGATAAGGTTCGATTGCTAAAGACTAGAGTTCGAATCTCTAATACTCCACCAATTAAAAATGGACTTGATTTATTGAGTCCATTTTTTTTATAAAAAAAATTTGGTTTCTAATAAATAATTACGTATCTTTGTATCAACAAATAAAGGAAAAGATGGAAAATAAAACAATTGCACAGTTTTTGGGAATCAAAGACTTCCCATATGAAATTAAGGATAATAATGGTAATACCATTTATATTGAATATTCAGATGGATTTTGGTATAAACTTGAATATGATTTAAATAATAATTTGAGTTATTATGAACAGTCAAATGGATATTGGGTGAAATATGAATTTAATTCATCTGGTAATCTAATTTATTATAAAGATTCAAGAAAATATTGGGTAAAATATGAATATGATTCATCTGGTAATAAGATTTATCATGAAAATTCAAGAGGATATATTGAGGATAACAGACCAAAGCTAATCGAATTAACTCTGGAAGAAATAGCAGAAAAGTTCGGTACAAACGTTTCAAATATTAAAATTAAAAAATAAATAAAAATATGAAGGAATTAATAGAATATGATGTATTCGATGATATATCGAAAAAATTGGAAATAAGGTTGGGTAGTATCCAAGAGGTTGATAGAGTACCTAAAACTGATAATCTACTAAAGTTATCTGTGTTTTTTGGTGATGCGATTGGTACAAAAACCGTTATATCGAATGCTGGTGGTGAAATAGATAATATTATAGATTTATATTTCACAACTTTTCCGTTTATTATGAATATAAAACCAAGAAAAGTGTACGGAATATTATCTGAGTGTGTAATGCTGTTGCCACGAGTTGATGATAAAATTAATTTAAACGGAATACCTGGATCATCGATTATATGATAAACAATATAACTAAAAATTTAATTGGTAAAACCATAATTCATATAAAAAAACAAGATGATAATTCTATCCATTTTGTTACTGCTTGTGGTGAAAAATATCTAATATCTTTATTAGAGGATGATGATGAAATAAAACTTGTGGAATTAACGGATACTGAAAAATATTCATTTTTTTCAGAACCAATATTATCAGTAACAAAAAATATTTCATCTACTCCAAATTCTTTTGTTTCATACATGTTTATGACACCAGAATCAGATATTGAATTTAAATGGGTTTCCTGTAAAGATAAAACACATAAATTTGATATAGAAATAATTAAAATCCCATGAAAAAATCATCAGTGGTTGGTATAATAGTAGGTGATGAAATACTATTACTTAAGAGACAACCAAAAGAAGAAAAAATAGCTGGATGGTGTTTGCCTGGTGGCAAAAGAGACCAAGGTGAAGATGGTATAGGATGTGCTATTCGTGAAACATATGAAGAAACATCCATAGTCATAGAAAACCCAATATACACAGATAAAGAAAAATCTGCAACAAAAGAATTCATTGTTAAGTGCTATTATATTATAATGGATAAAAAACATCCAGTAAATTTATCGATAAGAGAACATTCAGAATATAAATGGGTTAAAATTTCTGAAGTTGATAATTATGAATTGGCTGGTAATACAAAAAAATTTATTAATTTAATACTTAAACATATTAATAATGTTATTTGAAGAAGTAAGAGATAAGAATGTCTTTTTTAAATGCTTGAATAAAAAAGAGGTTAAAAATACAGTAAAATTATTATTGCATAATTTAAACTATAGTTATTTAGAACATAATATAACTTTAAATTATACTAATGGTTATATTTTTGTTGCTATACTGGCTAATGGTAAAATAACAACATGTAATGGATATGATTTTAATTCTTTTTCTTTAAAAAAAGATGTTATGATGGCAAGTTATTTTATTAGTTTAAATACACCATCAAAAAAGAATTTTTTTTATAAGTGGTTTAAATAATAACTGGTATATACAAGAAACACAAAGAAAATAAAAAAATATATGATTGATTTATTGGGGAACCGTATGAAAGAATACGAGGATGTTTATCGACTTAAAATACCTAGAAGGTCTTATACAATTATAAGAATTGATGGCAAAAGTTTTCATTCTTATACAAAAGGGTTAAAAAGACCATTTGATGAGGGATTAATAACTGATATGGATGCAACTGCTGCTTATCTATGCAAGAATATTATGTGTGCTAAACTAGCATACGTTCAATCAGATGAAATATCGCTTTTATTGACAGATTTTGACGATATTAATACTCAGCCATGGTTTGATAACAACCTACAGAAAATGGCCAGCATTGCAGCCTCAATGGCCACTGCTGAGTTCAATAGGTTGCGTCTCATACGTGCTTGCTCAGTAAGTAGTGTAGATAATCAGGGTATACCACATAAGGATATTTCATTGGATGAAATAAATAATATGAAAATAGCCATGTTTGATGCCAGGGTATTTCAAATACCTCAAAAAACAGAGGTTATTAATTATTTTATCTGGAGACAAAAAGATGCTACCAGAAACTCAATATCAAGTGTCGCCCAAACATTGTATTCCCCAAAAGAACTTAATGGTGTTAGCTCAAATGAAAAACAAGAATTAATATTTCAGAAAGGTATAAACTGGAATGAATATTCTTATAGGGAAAAACGTGGTGGTGTTATTACAAAAGTATCATATGTAAATGGTGTTGCATCTAAAATAGAGAAAAGTTTAACTGACGGTACTCCAAAATTTTATATTGGTACTGGTATGGATAAATATGAAAATATTCCTGATAATGCTGTTATTCGTAATAAGTGGGAAGGAGTAGAAACACCTATATTTACACAGGATAAAGAATTTTTGAATAAACTAATACCTGATAATATATGATAAAATATGTATGCGGTTTATATTTTTCAACTGATTTAGAATCTGTAACTTTAATAGAAAAACTTAAACCAGAATGGCAATATATGCGTTGGAATGGTCTTGGTGGAAAAATTGAAGGTGATGAGTCACCTGAAGTTGCTATGGCTCGTGAGTTTTATGAAGAATGTGGTATAAAAACAAACTGGTATAATTGGTTGAATCTACCTGATAAAACAGAACAAGGCGAAAATTGGATTTGTTATTTTTTATGTGCTTTTGGTGATGAAAAACCCAAAACAATGGAAACAGAAAAAGTTGAAACGTTTTTGGTCGAAGATGTTTATTCTTTACCATTAATAGAAAATTTACGACATATAATTCCAGAAGCAATTTCTATTTTAGATTTTATAATAAAAAATTATGGTATTTCCAATAGATAAAAAAATAGAACTTAAGTCAATACCCAAAGCTAATCGTTTTGGGGCAATTAGACGACATGATGTACATACTGGTGTAGATTTTTTTTGTGACCCAGGAACGCCTGTATATGCCATAGAAAATGGTACTGTAACAGCTGTAGCTTGGTTTACTGGTGAGAAGGTTAATATGCCATGGTGGGAAGATACACAAGCTGTTTCAATTGAAGGAAAAACAGGTGTATGGAATTATGGTGAGGTAACACCAAATGAACCATTTATTAAAGTTGGTACTAAGGTAAAAGCTGGTGATATTATTGGTTATGTAAAAACTGTTCTTAAAAAAGATAAAGGGTTGCCTATGACCATGCTTCATTTGGAATTATATGAAAAAGGTTATTGTGGTAATTGGGATGTTTGGCCAATAAATAGTTATGCGCCAAAAGGTCTTTTGAATTCTGAATTTATTTTTGGTGAAAAAGAATATAATAAATTAATTCCTGAAGCAAGAAAAATTGCTGATCTTAATGGATGCTTCAGTGATGAAAAAATAAAAGATTTTATTAGAGATTTAAAAATAACAGCCAGACTAGATTGGGATATACCACCATCACAATATGCTAAATGGAAACCATCTGATTTTTTATTAACCATGATTGAAGAAAATAAAAAGAACCCAATTTGTGGTTCAATAAATTATTAATTATATGAAAAAAGAACAAACATATATAAAAGCTAAATACAATATATTAAACTATATTCTTAATTTTTATACTTGTAAATCATATCATATTAATTTTGGTGTTGATAAGGATACAGTTTTTTTAAGTGATTTATCTGGGCTAAAACCACCAATAGGAACATTAGTGATACTTACATCTGCACCTGTTAGTGAGTTTTATTTGTCTTGGTTAATAGAAATACGTCAAAATGAAAGCCGATTTTCGACAGAGTATTTATTAAAATCTATTGATACTGGTAAATTATGTTGGTGGTCCAATGTTGGCTTTTATTATCTACCATTATCTGTTGTTGAAAAATTCCCTATGTGGAAATGGTCTGATGATAAATTTGTGTTTTATGAAAAATGGAATCGATTAATTAATCGTCATAGTGATTATAATACAATGGGTTGTTTACCAGTTTTTAATGATAATGGTAGTGTGGTACTATCAACAAGAATTAAATTTTCGGATACTATTATAAAAAAACAAGAATTCCCTGATTGGAAAAAATTAACTCAAAAAGAAATAATTAATTTCATTAAAAATAATTAAAATGGCAACAACATTCGCTGATATCATTAAGGCACATCTTATTGGTAAAAAATTAAAACATAGGAACAGGTATGGACGGGAAGTTATACTTGAGGTAGAAGATATAAAAACAAATCATAGATCAATACAAATAACACCAGATACCCCTGAAAATGACTGGTGGGGAGAAACAAAAGATTGGGATGAAACAATGGTTTGTTTTATAGATGGTTCTGAAATTGAAATAACACCATCCACAAAATTAAATATTGTGGATGACTTAATCCCATCAGCACCAAATTTACCTACACCCACTTTAATGAAATAATAATATATGACAAAGGCACAAGAATTGGGAATAACGGAGTTTCCTTATATTATTGAAGATTTGAATGGTAAAACCATTTATTTTGAAGACTCAGATGGTTTTTGGTATAAACGTCAATATGATTTATTTGGTAATGAGATTTATTCTGAATATTCAGACGGTTCTTGGACAAAACGTGAATACGATTCTAATCTTAATTGTATTTATTGTAAATGTCATGAAGAAGATGATGAGGATGATTACTGGTATAAAAAAGAATACGATTTAAACGGTAATCAGATTTATTATGAGATATCAACTGGGTACTGGGTTAAATCTGAATATGATAAAAATAATAAAATTATCTCATATTCAGATTCATATGGGGTAGATAAATTTTTTTATTATGATTAAAAAAATGTTATATATATATATATATATATATATATATATATATATAT